>OINY01000160.1_pt1 | contig 22472 bp, 7 predicted proteins | sample 1585421 | NCBI WGS metagenome assembly OINY01 (sample SAMN02674697, study PRJEB24791) | human gut metagenome, SKBSTL033 | isolation source: stool | host: Homo sapiens | place: USA
TCTACACTCTTTCCCTACACGACGCTCTTCCGATCTTTGCCACTGCTATATATTCATCTTCCTCAAACCTTACCATCATAATGTTACATCTCCCTTCTTATGTGCCTTGAATTTTTCTTTCGACATATTCTGCTCCTGCTCTTTTATTTTCGCCTGACGCTCTCTGAGTGCCTGAAGAACAGATTCTTTTCTGCTCTTTGGCTGCGGAAGATTTTCTTTTGGTACAGACTTATCTTCAACTGCTTTTTCCTCTATTTTCGTAATCTCCTGCTTTGAGTCAAAATATTTTTCTACATCATCCATTGCTTTCTGCACTAATGGACTTTCCTTATAATGCTGAATCATCTCCACACCTTCCCGGTCAACTTTTCCCAGTCGCATAAGATCATACGGTCCGTCATAATCGCTTCCATCATGCAGTTCAAATCCAACACCTTTTATTCCATTCATGCGTTCTGCAGGAATTGATTCATAAATGCGTAAGGCTTCTTCCAGGGTAAGGTTCTCATGATACTCACCCATAACAGGAAATTCCATACACTCCGCAACATAAAAAGTGATCGTGGCTTCTGACTGTTCCTGCTCTGGCTGCCTGGTAAAAACAGAGAGTGTTTCCGCATTTTCCAGACGTGAAAGTAATGATCGAGCAGTGACTACATCACTGTCTATATCCGATTCTTCCGACACCTCAATCAGCCAGTTTTTTAAACCTGCTGTATCCTTGTTCAAAATATCCTCTGTGATTTTCTCGACCTGTTCTTCCCTATTTTCAACGGTATCCTTATATTCATAAGTATCATACTCATAACTAAAATTATCCAAGTCCACTGCGAGTTTCTTGATTTCCTGCTGATCAAGATAGGCTTCCGATTCCTTTATATACTCTGCCAGAGTAATTCTTTCTTCTGAGATTGGGTTAATGTCTACTTTTATACCTGCTATTGCCATACCATAGGAATTCAATTCGTTAAAAAAACTATCCTCCCGAATATTTCCCCGATAAGAAAGCACTACATCAAGATCAGAATCTGCACGATACAGGTCATCTCTGCTTCTGGAACCATGTACTCTCGCCCCAATCAATGTAACTTCATTTTCCAGTCCCATTTCTTCCAGAACAGCTCTTGCATGAAATAAAACTTCATATTCAATTTCTGCCCTGCCCATTCCATTCAATGCTGTTTCACATCTGCCAAGTTCCGAAGTGAATCGAACATCTCCACTAGCCAGCACTTCTTTAGAATGGCTGATTACCTTATCCCGAAACTCCCTGTCATCAGCTTTTACACATTCAACATCTTCCAATCCTTCATTTTTCAGGCTGGCATACATTGCTTTCTGAATAGAATCTTCTGGATTTCCACAAGCATCTCCTGAAATTTCATGAAGTTCCTGATCATAAACCAGGTATTTATAGCCATCCTCCGTCGGTTGCACTGTTAAATACATACCAGATTTTTTAAATTGTACGGTTATTCCCTCATAATTTTTTAATGCCGCTTCCCTGTCATAACCATCAAAAAAAGCCTTTGGACAATTACGTTCAAACTGTATCTTCTCCATTCTCTCTTCTTCTGCATATTCAATTTCGGCATACAGTTCTTCATAATCCATCACATTTGCATCTTCTAGGGGCAATCCTTCTTCCTCTAAAATGTTCTCCATTACTTCTGAAATAGAAATATCCGGATTATCGTAGACACCGCCATCCAGTTCCAGATAATCCTTATCATAGAATGTATAATCATAACCATCTTCTACTGTCTGGATTGTAAAATACTGCTCTCCTATCTGGTATGCTATCTCTGTATCATGTCCTGCCAGACTGTTTCCTATATCTTTAAAAGTATTGTATATCTGCGGATTCAGCCATCCTTCCACTTCCTGGCAATCATAGATCAGCGTATCTATTCCATTCTTGCACTGAATAAAATCAAGACTGCCTCGCAGCGGTGCTGTATTCTCAATTCCAAGAGCTTTCATTTTATGATTAGGAAGAGAGTAATATGCTCCAAGGGCAGCTCCCAGATCCTTATATCGCTCAATCTTCATCCCTCCTTTTGCTGCCAGATCTTCAATCACATAATATTGATCAATATAATGATTTTCTGGCATTTTCAGGTCAATGCCATTATTTTCTCTGACTTTATGTATCTCGAAAAAACTGAATTTCTGTTCTTCCCCCTGCTGATTCTGTCCGGTCAATGTCGGCTCCCATGTATCCGTACTGATTGACTGCTGTTCCATGATTTTCATAACTGTTCCGTCTGCTAAGATGACTGTTGCTTGGTCTGGAATATTCATTAGGTCATATACCGTTGCACCATTTTCTTCCAGATATTCTGAAATAGCTTCCCTGGCTCCTTCATCAAATCCATGCCAGATGTCCTCTGCCACCAGTGTCCCATTTTCCGATACAATAATATCTGCCACGTCCTGACCGTATTCCTCGCTCCGCATCTGGAAGAATCGCTCCCCATGATACGTTTTCATACCCATCGCATACCAGGTGCCTGTATGTCCGTCTGCTTCATACCCTCTTGTAGTTTCAGTGATATGCTGATTTTTCACACCAAGCACCTCTTCCAGTTTCCGGGTACGGATTTCTTTTCTTGCCATATCAATAAATCCATTCAGGACTGCAGGATGGCTGCCCACAATATAGTCCCTGTTCAGATCTATTCCTCTGCTGATATTTTCCGGAATATCAATGCCATCTGCCCACCGTTTATTACCATCAGAAAATCTTCCATCATAAGAAAGTTGCTTTAATGTGTTTGCCAGAACAAAGGCAACACGTTCTTCTCCATATTTTCCGATCACATCTATCGCAGTATCCGGGTTCAGACTCATGCCATCAAAGTTTTCTGTGATTGCCTGTTCGATTGCATTTTTACAGTCAATATTCAGTTTTCTGGAATCCAGGTAAGCATCTACATTTCTCTCCTGCATAGCCTTTTCCAAAGTTCCCATATAAACTTCCGGATATGCTTTTACTGGATTGGCATTTAACATCTCGACTCTCTGTGCCACAAAGTCCGGCAGTTCTGTAAAACCAAAGGAATCCACATAGTATGCGGTTAATCTGCCGCCCCGGTTCATAATGATCACATCACTGACTGACATGGAATGCCCGGTAAAATCGTGTGGTCGTTCTATATTAAAACGCTCAAAGAGGTTATCCAGTGTCGTAGCATCTCTCAGTCTTTCACTGTAAACCATCTGATAGTCTTTGCCATCTACGTTAAATCCCATTTCTTTTACCGCTTCCAGACTTAAAAACTGATACCCTCTTTCTTCCTGCCCGCTGTTGATCTGATAAATACCATAACGATTTCCATCACTTTCCAGAAGAAACGTTTCTTTGATCTTTTCCTTTTCTTCCGGTGTCATAACTGTTTCCAGGCTTCTTCGGTAATTTTCCCATTCAAATTTCGTCACTCCGAATAACCCGTCATGCTGTAAAATATCCCGTTCCAGATTCATAACCCTCTGTGACTGCTCCTGACCACTCATTGCTCCGGTCAGTCCGTAAACCGTTACTCCCTCATGGTGCAGTTCCACTGCCCGTTCCCTGGTAAGCGGAAGCATACTTTCTGAATAAAATCCGGCTTCATGCAATTCTAATAAACCAATCATCGAATCCGGCAGACTGTCAATCTGTTCCTCAGCTTCTTCAATCAGTTTTAGTACCGCTTCCCTGTTTCCATCCAGAATAGATTCTGCAAGATTCTCTGCCAGTTTTTCCGTTGCTTCCCTGTCATCCAGTTTATAAGCAAAATTTACGATAAGATTTCTCTGGTCATTACTGAAAATCGTCCGTTCCTGCTCCAGACGGTTGATGGTCTGCTCCGCATACTGCATGGCACTCTGTTCTTCTGTCTGCTCCACAGCAGTTACTTCCTGCTCTGGTCTTTCGATCTGAAGTTCCTTGAGTTTTTCCTCAATCTGTCCGATCATATCAGCAGAAGTCTTACGGATGGTGTCCATAGAAGCACGAAGCTCTTTCATATTTTTACCGGAAGACCAGCTTGCAATATAGGAAAAGGAATACTCTGATGTATCTAGTCCAAAATGGTTGCATACCACATAAGCAACACTTTCAGCTTCCACTTCCCTTGTAAGCTGGTCTTTTACGATGCCCTCCGCTTCCATCTGGTCACGATCATGCAATACTGCATGTGCCGTTTCATGCACCGCTGTTTTCATGGTCTGTGCCTCACTCATGCCAGGCTGGACAGCGATATATTTATCGACAATCTGATAAAAGCCTTTTGCTTCCCCGTCAATCTCAAGAAAGCGGATAGGAACCGAGGCAACCATTTTTAATGCTTCCATAAAATCATGGTAGATCAGAACATCGCCATCCAGTTCTGATACCTTAAACTCTGGAATCGGTTCTCCTGTGGTCTGGCTGACATCAAATACTGTCGTAACCCGAAATCTTGTAATGACACGCTCTACAACTTCTGTTTCCGGCTGTCCATCTTCCCCGATCACAATCTCGCCTGTGTCTGGATCAGTCTTTTCAATCTCCTGTTTCTCTTTATACGGAGCCGGGGCAATAATCTGAATACCTTTTTCCCCTCTTTTTACCTGCCGGTTAAATTTCTTCTGCCATGCCTGATACCCGGCTACCAGTGTCGCTTCCGGTTTCTGCATGGTGATCAACAGGGTATTATTGAAACTGTAATTATGGAACTTTGCCATTGTGTTTAGATATTCCGTATATTTTTCTGATGTGAATATTTCTGCAACACCCTGTTCCAACTGCTCTGTAATCTGCTTTAACTGTTCTTCTCTGTTTGCCATAATCAAATCCTCCATAGAAAAATCCCGCCAAAGCTCTGGTCACTCTGACGGGATACCTTTATAACTCCTGTTCGTGTTTCTTTTTTGGTTTCTGCTGTGTTTCGCCTGTCTGCTCCTGCTGTTTCTGTTCTTTCAGTCTTTCCAGAACAGACGTTTTATGAACACTGTCTGCGATTCTGTCCTGACGTTCCTCTGGCACGTTTACTTCCGGGTTTTCCCCGATGCCCTCATCTGCCAGAAGATTTTCTCCCCCTTTCTCATCCATGTTGAGCATGACATTTAATTCCGCCAGACGTTCCATTTTTTCACTCAGTTCCGCTTCTTTCGGGAATGGCTTCTGCGCCTCTTCCTGTGCGGTTTTTAACTGCTGTTGTACCGTTTCCAGATTCTGCTCGGTATCTGCCAGCTTTTTCCCGATTGCAGAAAGTGCATTATGAATCCTCTGAATATTGCCCAGAGTATCCTTTCCGAACTCAATCTTATAAGAACATTTTCCCTTGATCGTCATGGTATAGGTATTTGACAGGAAATTGTATTCTGAAGAAAGTGCAAAACCATGATATTCCCCGATCTGCCCGGCTGACTTTACGGACTTCAAACCGGATGCTGCTGAAATGAGTGCAACTCCCGCTTCTTTTTTATCTGTATACAGCTTTCCACCAACTGTCATTGCAAAGTGGTCATTATCCTGTAAATCTATTCCTTTTACTACATCTGCATCCACACGCATACCGGCAATTTTCTCCTTCAATGCTGCAATCTGTACCGGATACCGCTTTGCAATATCCGATTCCAGGCGATAGATCTGACTGGTGTGGTTTGCTTTCAGAAGTTTCAATTTACTTACCTGCACATCCAGATCCATTTTTTCCTTGATGTATTCATTTCCTGTTGCCAGTGCCTTAATCTCTGCATAGGACAGGGCTGTATCATCTACATCCTCACAGGCACGAACCGGGGATTTACTGGTCATGATCTGCGAAATAAACTTCTGCTTGTTTTCCAGAATCTGCCACATATACGAATCGAATGTATTTTCCGTTACATACCGGAAGATTTTTACCTTATCATTCTGGTTTCCCTGTCTGAGAATACGTCCCTCCTGCTGTTCCAGGTCAGACGGTTTCCAGGGGCAGTCCAGATGATGCAGTGCAAGTAATCTGTCCTGGACGTTGGTACCAGCACCGAGTTTCGGAGTGGAACCCATCAGGATTCTTACCTGCCCTGCCCTCACCTTTGCAAACAGCTCCGCTTTTCTTACTTCCGTATTGTATTCATGGATAAATGCAATCTGCTCTTTCGGGATTCCCCGTTCCACCAGCTTGTTTCTCACATCATCATAAACGTTGAACGTTCCGTCAGTTTTCGGTGTGCTGAGGTCACAGAAGATCAACTGGGTAGCCTGTGTATCTTTTCCGTCCTCCCATACCTGGAAAGCATTCTCCACACAAGCATTTACCTTGCTTTCCCCTGCATCCGGCAGCATATCATTTAAAAGCCTCTGGTCTAATGCACATTTTCTTCCGTCGTTGGTAATCTTGAGCATGTTATCTACCCTTGGATCTACTACACCGCCCCTGACTTGTTCTGCACGTTCTGAAAAGGCTTCCACCATTTCTTTCTGTTCCTCACTCGGCTTTAACACTTCATTGATATATTCTGCTTCCGGTACAGGAAGATTCAGCACGTCTGCAGTCTGAATATCCGCAGCTTCTTTAAATATGGAGATCAGCTCTGGAAGATTAAAAAAACGGGCAAATCGTGTTTTTGCACGATAACCCGTCCCTTCCGGTGACAATTCGATTGCCGTAACTGTTTCTCCAAAAGTTGCTGCCCACGAATCAAAATGTCCCATTCCCATATTCATTAAAGTATCATACTGAAGGTATCTCATAATGGTGTATAATTCAGTCATACTGTTTGATACGGGTGTTCCCGTTGCAAACGTGATTCCCTTTCCCCCGGTAATCTCATCCATGTATCTGCATTTCATAAACATATCTGAACTTTTCTGTGCATCTGTCTGTGAAATGCCTGCCACATTCCGCATTTTTGTGTATAAAAAAAGGTTTTTGTAATAATGTGACTCGTCCACAAACAGCCTGTCCACGCCTAATTGCTCAAAAGTCACCACATCATCCTTTCGTGTCTGGTCATTCAGTTTTTCCAGTTTTGCTTTCAGGGTTTTCTTTGTTTTTTCCATCTGCTTGACCGTATACTGCTGTCCCGCTTCCTCTTTTGCTGCTTCAATAGAATAGGTAATATCTGCGATCTGATCTTCCAGCAATGCGATCTGCCTTTCCCTGGAAAGCGGGATTTTCTCAAACTGGCTGTGTCCAATAATGACCGCATCATAATCCCCGGTTGCGATTCTGGAACAGAACCGTTTTCTGTTTGCAGGTTCAAAATCTTTCTTTGTTGCCACCAGAATATTTGCTCCAGGATACAAGCGTAAGAAATCGCTTCCCCACTGTTCCAGCAAATGATTCGGAACCACATAAAGACTCTTTTGTGCCAGTCCCAGACGCTTGCTCTCCATACCGGCTGCGATCATCTGGAACGTCTTGCCCGCACCTACACAGTGTGCAAGCAGGGTATTATTTCCATAAAGGATATGTGCCACCGCATTTTTCTGATGTTCCATCAGCTTAATTTCCGGATTCATTCCGACAAACTGGATATGACTGCCATCATATTCCCTTGGCCGGATGCTGTTAAACCGTTCATTATAAATTTTGCAGAGTGTTTCCCGTCGGCTCATATCCTTAAAGATCCACTCTTTAAATTCCTCCCGGATCAGTTCCTGCTTCTGCTGCGCCAGAGTAGTTTCTTTCCGGTTCAGTACCCGGTGTTCCCCATCCGCATCATGTATTGTGTCATAGATTTTTGTGTCACGCAGATTCAGTGCATCCTCCAACAGTCTGTAAGCATTTGCCCTCTGTGTTCCGTAAGTTGCGGTGGAAAGCGGGTTATTGCTGCTGTCCACGTTCTTTCCTTTTACGTTCCACTGTCCGGTCACTTCCGCATACTGTACTTTGATACGCTCATAATTGATATGCTGTCGTGGTGTATGGAATGTTTCTGCCATGAACTCTGTAATATAGTCCGGCGAAATCCATGTTGATCCAAGTCTTGCTTCAATCTCGGAAGCGTCCAGATCTTTCGGCTGTACCCGTTCCAGTGCCTGTACATTGACCATATATTCCGGATAATTCTCTGCAAACTGCTTTGCAATGTTCAGCTTCTCCCTGACATTCCCGGAAAGATATTCGTCAGATGGCTCCCACTTATCCGTAAGCGGATTCTTAAAGATAACGCCTGTAAGCTCCTCTGTGACCTCTTCTTCTGTTTTCCCGGTAAGCTGCATCATATAAGGAATATCCACTTTTGCCTTTTCCCCGATAGATACCGCCAGTGCCTCACTTGCAGTATCCACCGATGTTACCGGCTCTGCCCTGCGGATCGTCCTTTTCGTAAATATGTCTGCTTTCCGCTTCAACTCGCCCTTTTCGTCCAGAAATTCAAGGGAAGTCAAAAGGCAATAGCTGCTGTCCATGCTGAACGCTCTTTTATTTGCATTGCTGCTGAGTAATCCATACTTTGCAGTAAAGCTGTCATAAACCCGGTTCAATTCAGCCTGTAAGCTGGCAACCTCTTCATCACTGCATTCTTCCAACTGACGTTCCAGAAGCCTGTTTGTTGCATCCCGGATAGCAACCATGCCTCTGACACGCTCGCCTGTCACAACGGGAAGTTCCATCTTATTCATAACAGAATTTTCCCTGTAATAAATATCCTCTCCGACAAGTGCAAGGCTGAAATTCTTAATGTTCGGATCTGCCGGTATGGATACTACCTGTTCTTCCAGTTCTGTATCTGAAATCTCCTGCTCTGTGATGGTTCCCTGAATATGCTGTACCGCTTCTTTTAACTGTTCTGCCAGATCTGCTCCCTCTTTTGCCTTTACCGTCACTTCCTGTTTTCCGTACTGGGTACTTTCTGTTGTGAAATCCCCAAGCACCATTTCCGGATGGTCTGCAAAATAGGAATTGACTGTATAGCCTTCTGATGTGGTTTTTAACCATACCCAGTCTGGCTCTGTGATCGCAGCCCTGTCCCTTTTCTGGAAAAACAGAATATCCGCAACCACACTGGTATTAGCATTTCTCTGGAAAGCATTGTTCGGTAAGCGGATCGCCCCAAGCAGATCTGCCCGATTTGCAAAATATTGTCGGACTTCCGGATTCTGCTTATCCATCGTACCGCTTGATGTGACAACTGCCACCACTCCGCCCGGACGTACCAGGTCTAAGGATTTTGCAATAAAATAATCATGGATCATAAAATGGTATCGGTCATATTTGCGGTCACTGACCTGATATGCCCCAAACGGTACATTTCCAATCACACAGTCAAAAAAGCTGTCCGGGTAACTGGTTCCCTCAAATCCCTGTACTGCAATCCTGTTCTTCTGGTAAAGCTGTTTTGCAATCTGCCCGGAAACCGGATCAAGCTCCACGCCGTACATATTTGTGGCACTCATGCTTTCCGGTAAAAGTCCCATAAAGTTACCTACTCCACAGGACGGCTCCAGGATATTTCCCTGCTTCAGTCCCATGTTTCCAAGTGCTTCATACATAGCCTTGATGACCGTCGGAGAAGTATAAAAGGCATTCAGCGTTGATGCCCTTGCTGCACTGTATTCTTCTGGCGTAAGGACTTCTTTTAACTGCGTATATTCCTCTGCCCAGGCACTGTTTCTTTCTTCAAAAGCCTGTGGAATACCGCCCCATCCAACATATCTTGACAACTCTTCCTGTTCTTCCGGTGTTGCCAATCTCTGATCCTGTTCCAGTTCTTTCAGCAGCCTGATAGCTTCCATATTTGCTTTAAACTTTGCTTTCGGACCGCCAGCACCAAGGTTATCGTCCGTAATATGGAAATTATGAGGTTCCTGTTCCTGCACCTGTTCATTCTGCAGATATGGTAAAAATTCTCCCTCATAACCAAACAGTTCATTCTCCCCTGGAATATAATTTCGTCCGGTTTCCATACACCGGAAAATATCAGCTTTTGATGAACCACTTGCTTCGTAGAATCCTGCATAGGAATATAAAATATCATCTTCTCGCTCGTAAGCAGTCAAATGTAATTCTGTATTTCCCCTCGTCTGGTTTACCAGTTCTTTTCCTTCCAGACCTTGCGGAAGAATCCCCACTGCTTCAAAATGATACCCCTGATATTCAAATACATTCTCGTCCCACTGTTCCTGTACAACTACATCTTCTGACTCAAATTCTGATTCTTGTAAATCCAATTCCTGTCGTACTCTGGTAATTTCTTCTGGATTCATGACATGATCTGTATATGGCTCGATCATATCCTCCTGCCATCTGCCATTATCATTCCAGATTTTTTCCGAAATGTCAGAAACCAACTGCATCTGTTCCGGTGAAAAGTCTGGATTCAGTACTGGTTCTAACATACGCTCCTGTTTAGCCAGCTTTCGGATAACAGCCATCTGTTCCTCGGAAAAATCCTCTACAGATTTTCCAACTGTATCCATACTGTCATAAATCAGTTCGCCTACACGACTTTTTAATACATAATCATCCTCATAAAAGCCATCTTCCCACAATTCTTTTGCTTCTTCAAAGGACATATGAGGATCTGCCTCTGGTTCTTCATTCTGTATCTCTTCCGCTTCTGCAGTCGATTCTTCTACTTCCAGTTCTTCCGTAGGTTCCTCTGATTCAGAATTACTCATAATGTCAAATAAAGACATCTGGTATCCTGTCAAGCCTTCCGTCTGCTCCGGCACTTCCTGTGTTGGGAAAATCGTATAGCTGCCCTCCACATACTGATGCACTTCTGTTAAGAGCTGTAATTTCTTCTCATAAGTTTCATTCACTGCTTCAAAATCCAATGGCAGCATTGCCAGCGCATCGTCCATCGCCTGTAACAGTTTCTGTGTCTGCTCCGAATCATTCAGCATAACGGGTAATTCTTTTCTTGCCTCTTCATTGAAGAAATCCTGTTTAAATGGACGCTCAATTTCTTCTGGAAGCCTTGCATAAAAGCTGATCACTTTTCCTGCAATTCGTTTTCTTTCATAATCTGGCATACGTGAATAATCAGCGGAACGTAAGAACTGCTGGTTATCAATCAGGTAGCCGACTCTTTTCGCCACTTTTGCCCAGGGAAGTAACACCGAAGTATCCGGATTTCCAATCTCTCCTCTCTTCAGTTGCAAACCTTTTCCATCATAATCTGCATAGGAATTGTCTGCGCCACATAAAGCATGACTCTGACCTCCTGTTCCGTATCTTTCTTTAATAAAATCCGTTCTGGCTTTATCATCTTCATTTAAGAGATAAAAGGAATAAGTAGAAAGCCTGCCATCGGAATACGGACCTCCACCAGCAAGAAAAGCGTCTATTTCGTCCTGGGTAATAAACACCTTATATTCCTGCCATGCAAACCCATCCCTGGCATTATATGGAATCACTTCTGCAGCAAATTTCTGGAACTGACCGGATATTCTGACCGGGTTATAGGTACGGAACCGCATAATGCTTTTATCTTCCTCATAAGCCATTGCCAGTCCTTCCAGACGCTCATTCATATCTGACAGCCACTGCGGATCTGCCAGCTTTTCTTCCAGATAATCTGTTATTTCCGGATAAATACTGCGAAGATGTGGTAAATCCTCTTCATCAAAGACAAGTTCCGCTACACCCTCTGCCATATCCGCTTTCATATAGGCAAGTGCCTGGGCATGTTCCTTTATCGCATTTTCCCTTGCAACATCAAGTACGGACTGTGGTGCATACTCACCCTGTTTCAAAAGCTGATGGATACGGCCACTCACATCTTCCCAGGACAAAAACGCCTTATCCAGAATCTGATCTGCAACCGTATGCCCTACTGCAATCTGCAATCCGGTTTCATCAAACCAGACCGAATACTCCATACCATTGATTTCAAAGCCCTTTCCACCAGTCCCATACTCCCGCTTCACAAACTCTGTATATTCTTCCGGTGTCTGTTCACTCATAAAATTATAAATAATGCGAAGCTGGCTTTTACTTCGGTTTCCCCCGGTTCTTAAAACCTCATCGACCACCTCACTTGGAATGGCAATCTCCCCGGCATAGAGGGCAGCTATTCTGTTTTCGATTTCCCTTTTCTGTTCATTTACAGATGGAAGTTCGGGCAAAGATAAAGCAGAGGCAATTTCTTCCTCTGCTTTACTTAACTGATCTTCACTTGTGTCTTCGATTAGCTGTATACCAATTCCGTCAAGATGCTCTCTTCCGCTGTTGCCGTCAGACTGTTCATATGTGCTGTCCACGCCATCGGGTTCTCCTCTTTCGACGGTGCCGGATTCTTCTCCAACAGTTTCTCCATCAATACTTCCAATCTCTCCTGCGCTGCTTTCTCGACCTCCTCCAGATGGCTGTTCAGTTTCCCGGTCAGCAACAGGCTCTGGTACAAGCTGTTCTTGTACTCCTTCAGAAATGTCCTCCGCAGCATTCCGTATTTCCCGATCTGTGCTTCTGTTTCCTGAATTGTCAGATTCGGAAATAGGTAATCCCCTTTGCGATGATATGTCAGTGCCATACTCATTTCCTCCTTCATTTTCCTGTGAATATTCTTTTTCTGTAATAGTATCGTTGTTTTCTTTACTTTCGCGAATTAACGTGTCAAAGTTATTATAATTCCTTTCTTCTGAATTTTCAATACCTTTTTTCATTTCTTCTAATGAAATGCGGTGTACATATCTTCCAATATCCACTAGCACAGACTCACTGGCCATGCTTGTCGCATTTCCAATAAATGTCAGCACTGATAAACTGTTATAGTCTGTGATATGTACGAAGTCCATTTCTTCCTGCCGTTCCAGCGGATCAAGTCCGCATCTGGAAGCCAGCGTATAATAAATGCTGTCTGTCAACAGACTGCGAAATTCGCTGCGTATGGTATCTTCTTCCAGCTCCTCCAGGTATGTTCCTTCCGTCACATATGTCAAGCCATCCAGGTATTCATCCAGATTTTCTTCTACCATATACTTCGCTGTTGCCATCAGTGCATCAGAAAGACTTCCTGTATCTTTAGCTTCCAGTCCATAAACTTCTTCTAAATGGTTTAATAACTCCTCCTGTTGCTTCTCCTGCAACCGCCACAGGTAAGGGGTTCTTCCACCTTTTACCTTATGAGTATCCTGAATATCAAATACATATCGGAGTCTTGTTTTCTGCATGGTTTCATCCAAAAGAGCAATTCCCTTTGCTCCTCGGTTTACCCACCGCAGCATTTTTTCATTCCATAATTCCAGCGAAGCACAGGCAGTTGCTTTTGGACGCTGTGCGTGGATCAAAAGCTGATCCATAAATGGATACCTGTATAATCTGGCTGCTGTATCCAGATAGTTCATCCAATCCCTGGGTGAACTACTAATACTGGATGCATGTGCTTCTGCAAGACCTCTTATATCTTCCAATCGAGCCATAACCTTATTCCTCCTTCCGTCAGTTCCTTATTTTTTCTTACTGTTTGTTTTCTTTTTAGGAAATTCCAGACTAAATCTGGCTTTTCCATCTTCTACCCCAAGTACAAGATCAGCATCAAATTTGCTGTCCTTTTTCTTGGAATACAGTCCTTTTACATGGGTACGTCCCTTTTTCAGAAGCTCCACTGCCATCTTTTTATCCATTGATTTTTTCATGCTTTCCAGAAACCTATTTGACTTCCATAAAGCAAACGGACAGCTTCTGTCAGAACAGTAATAATTGGTCTTACCCTCATATACATCAGAACCGCATACCGGGCATTTTCCGATTATTTCCCTTGCAGTCTGAAAACGATTGCGTTCTTCTTCTGGAATCTCCCTGCATACAGAAAGAATCTCAATGATCATAGATACAATCCCATCCATAAATTCATCGTCTTGGATTTTTCCCTTTTCCATCATCAGAAGCTGATTCTCCCATTCTGCTGTCAGGCTTGCGGATTTCAGATTCTCCGGCATTACATGAATCAGCTCACAGCCTGCCACCGTAGGAAAAATCTGTTTTCCTTTACGTTCTGCATACCCGGAAAATACCAGCTTCTCAATAATATTGGCCCTGGTTGCCGGTGTCCCAAGTCCTTTTTTCTCTGTATCAGAATCAAATTCCTTATTCCCCGCTGTTTCCATTGCTGCAAGCAAGGTATCTTCGGTAAACATCTTCGGCGGGGATGTATAATGGGTACTCTTCTCTGCTTTCACAGGAACAAGAGTCATTCCTTCCTCATATCCTTCTGGAAGTTCTGTCTTATTATCTGGTTCATCAGATTTCTTATCCTTCACACAATATTTCCGAAAGGCTTCTTCCACTTCTTTGAAGCCCATCTGCACAGGCAGCTTTCCTTTCGCAGTAAATTCATGTTCTTTGCACTGTACGGAAATTTCTGTCTGCTCATAAAGGTACTCTTCCCCTGTTGCCTGAACAAGCTGCTGTCCGATCAGCATCAGCAGATTTTTCTTTCCACCGGAAAGTCCTCCCATGCCTTTTTCCATTGCTTCTTTTGTCGGCAGGATTGCATGATGATCAGATACCTTTGCATTATTAACCACACGATCTATGTTTCCCCTAATCTGTCCAGATTCCAGAAACGGAAGAAAATCTGTCATGCCTTCGGCAAGCATTTTTACCGTTTCTTTCATATCCTCGGTTACATACTGACTGTCTGTTCTCGGATAAGTAACCATCTTTTCTTCATACAGTTCCTGCAGCATATCCAATGTTTTCTGTGCAGTGTATCCGAAAAATCGGTTTGCTTCCCTCTGCAGACTGGTCAGGTCATAAAGTTTGGGCGGAGAAGTCTTTTTCTGTTCTCTTTTCACTCTGGTCACAACAGCTTCTGTTCCATCACAGAGTTTTCTTAATTCTTCCGCTTCTGTTTCAGACTGAATATTTTCTGAAATTACCGCAAGCCTTCCATCTGACAGGGAAACCTTATAATAGGCTTCTTTCTTGAAATGCTCAATTTTCTCTTTTCTTTCCGTCAGCATAGCAAGCGTTGGTGTCTGCACTCTGCCAACTACCAGACGTTTTAAATATCTGGTTGTGTAAGCTCTCGTTGCATTCATTCCGATCAGCCAGTCTGCCTGTGCCCTGCATACCGCAGCATTACAAAGACCTGCATAGTCTCTCCCGTCATTTAAGGACTGAAATCCTTTCTGAATGGCTTCATCTTCCATTGAACTGATCCACAGACGCTTCACTGGTTTCTGACAGCCTGCCAGATCATAAACTCTTTTAAAAATCAGTTCTCCTTCTCTTCCGGCATCACAGCCATTCACCAGATATGCTACATCTGCCCGGTTCATCAGGCTGCATATCACATCAAACTGCTTCTTTTTATCCTCTGATACCTGAACTTTCCATACTTCCGGAATAATCGGTAAATCCTCAAACTGCCATTTTGCATATTTTTCATCATAGATTTCCGGTGGAACATACTCTGCCAGATGCCCCAGACACCAACTAACAATGCAACTGTTCCCCTCCAGATACCCGTCCTTTCTCTGATAAGCAGATAAATTTTTTGCAAGACTCTGTGCCACACTTGGTTTCTCTGCAATCACTAAAAATTTCGCCATATTTTCCTCCTGTTCCTGTCAAAAAGGCAGTCCATAAAGAACTGCCCTTTCTCCATACCTTATGCTTTTTTGTTATTTCTGCTGATCTTCCGCATTTTCTTCATCTTCATTGATGTAACTGTCATCAGCAAATTCCAGACCTTCCTCTACAATACCGTCCTCTTTTTTCTTTCGAAATTTACTTAAAGCAAAAGCAGCTAAACCGCCGAATACCAGTACAATGCCGCCACCCAGGACTGCAGAACCAAACATTTTATTACCACTGGATTCCGGTTTTACTTCTGTTTCTGGCTGTACGGTAGTTTCCGGTTCTGGTGTTGTGGTTATTTCCGGAAGAACAACTGCAGATTCCTCTTTTTTCTCGGTTTCCTCATTTTCATCTAAGAACTCTGCCAGATCCTGTTCATCTACCAGTGACATCATGTACACATTTTCAGAAGTACCGGAACGATCAATAACCATATAAAAGGTATTTCCATTCTTTGTCTGGACAGTCAGAAACTGCTTGGAGCTGTCATTCTCCTTATCATCCACAAGTTGTCCGTTTCCCGGCGTGGAAAATGGTGTTCCCTCTGTGGCAGGCTGCTCCGTCGGCTGTTCTTCTATCACCTGTTCCGCAGTTTCAGCCTGCTCTGCGTTTTCATTTGCCTGTGCAAAAGCGGTCACACTGGCAGAACCAATCAGCATCGTTGCCGACAGCATAATCATTAAAACTTTTTTCATTACTTTATTCTTCATCTTCCAAATCCTCTCTTTCTTCTATCAGTCCGGTTGACATTTCGCTATCCATATTTTCTTCTTTCTTTATACCTGTTTCAGAACTATCCATAGAAAGATTGCCCTCTTCATCAAACTGCATGGTAACTGTTCCGTTCTGAATTCCATCCAGAAAAGTCAGCATCTTTCGGCTATCCATTTTCATGGAACGGATTGCCTTAATGATTTCTGCATCTTCCATCTGCTTTTTCTGGATTCTCAGTTGCCTTACATGCTCCTGCAGTTCCAGAATCTTGTTTTCAGTTTTCTGAATGTCATCCAGAACCTTTTTTAATCGCATATTCATCTCTTGTTCGCTCCCTTCTAGTGAAGTCTGCCAAATGCCATAAAATGTTGCTGCCAGTAAGAACTTGCAATGCTTGTATACTGAATCGGATTTCCACAATGAATCATCATGTTATTTCCTACATAAATTCCAACATGGCTCGCTCCCGGCGTATCATAAGTTCCCTGGAAAAAAATCAGATCGCCCGGCTTTGCATCAGATGGAGATACATAGGAACAATAAGAACGAAGTCCGTCCGCTGTTGCTCTTCCCACGTTCCATCCATTTCCGCAGTTATTGATTACCCAGCATACAAAACCAGAACAATCAAAACTGGTAGATGGCGATGCACCGCCCCAGACATACGGATAGCCCAGATATTTTTCCGCTTCCTGGATCATCTTGGCAAACTGCGGATCTGAAAGTGCTTCTGCCGGAATATCGTATCCAAAGCCTGCCCCATCTGTCGGAATCTTGTTAAGGTCAAACAGGTAATCACGATTTCCATAGTATTTGTTATAAGCGTCATACTGCTCCTGCTCTTTATCTGTCATACGGTTTCTTAAAACGGCATCCAGATTATGGTTTGTAAGTGTTACATCCAGCCGGTTTACTTCTCTTGTTGTAGTTACTTCCACCTCCTGGCTTCCATTACTGTCTGCTATGTATGCTTCCCAGGTCTGGTGCCCATGTGCTGATGCAGAAGCGTGATCGCTGTAAAATACATCAAACTGAACACCATAGCTTGCAAATGCTCCTGTATCTTCTACTACATATTCCACTCCATTCATAACAACATGGGTTCCCATTGGCACAAATGGATTGGAAGCATCCACCGCAATCGTGTGATTTGCCTGTGGATATGCTCCACTTGCAGTCGGGCCTCCACTCCACTGCCCGCAACAAATCGGACAGTTGCAATATCCACTGGTCACAACCTGTCCCAGCGATTCTCCAACCCTGACAGTTTTCTTTTCTGTTACAGTTTCTCTTGTCGAATCTGTATATAAGCCATACTGCTCCCTGAAAATATCCTGAATCTCGTCTGCAACCTCAGCATAGGTAAAACCGCCATACTTGACTGTCAGATAAGAAATAAGCTGATACGGATTGTGTCCGATCTCATCAATCTGGAACTGGAACTCATCGTAGTCAGAATGACTTGCTTTCATCTGGTTAATCTGTTCATTCAGTGCATTTTCCAAGGCTACATAAGCATTTTCCGCAGCATAAATATCCTCGTCCTCACTGGAATAACTGGTAGAAATAATGGCATTGGAACCACCCTGGAATAATGCTGCACAGCTTGAAAGACTGGTTGTCATCAATGCAAACAGCAGAATCAGAACTCCTATGGACAGGAGGATATTTCTGTTCTGTGCCACGATCTCCTTAACCGCAGCCTTGGCTTTCTCCGTAAATCGCTGTGCATTTACAAGAACTGCATCTTTCGCAGCCTTTCCCTGTTTCGCAGCCTGATATTGCTTCTGGTAACGCTTTTTCTGCAGTAATTTCTTTAATGCAGACTGTTTCTTCTGCTCTGCTTCTTTCTGAACCGCCTTTTTTGCTTCATTGGAAACACTGGTACCAAACTGCAAACGGGATTTTTCTGTTTCTTCCAGAACAGATTCCCTTAACCGATTATTTCTCTGTCGTTTTTCTTTCAACCGTTCCCGAACGTAAATTGACTTTCTTGCAAGACTTTCTCCCGCAAGTTCCATCTGATCTGCTGCATCAAGAGCAGCATTATCATCGGTATCCTCTCTGATTTTTTTCTGACCATAGGCAGATACCGTTTCTGAAACAACGGTTGCTCCCTTTCTTGCCATTCCGCTACCGGAAATCATACCTTTACTTTCATCTTCAAAGGAAAGACGGGATTTTGATTTTTTCTGTTCTTTTAGCGTCTGTTCCCTTTTCGTCTTTCCTTTAATCTCTTCCCGAAAATCTTCCATTGATTTTTCATCAACTTCTGACTTTTCATGGTAGCATTTCTGTTCTTTCGCTGCATAAGCTACAACCATCTTTTTCTTTCGGCTCTGCCTGTCCGGTTCCGATGTTTCAGCATCACGTCCCGGATGTCCCCGGATACTCTCTTTACGAAGTCTGGAACGTGAAACAGACGGAGATTTCTCCCCGCCTGCTTTATCATCACTCATTTCTGAGTTTTCCATTTCTTCCGCTTCTGCAAGTTCTTCCTGTTCCAGAAAAGCGTGTTTGGACTGCAGTCTGTGTTTTCCTTCTTTCACTCCCTCAACTGTTTCTTCTGCAGTATGAGTTTTTCTGACCTTTCCAAAGTCCAGCTCCTGTTCCCTGTGTCCGGCTGTTTTCTTCTCATCTGCCTCACGCCCGGTAATCCGCTTTTCCTTTTTACTGCGGAGATTTTTTTCCCGGAGTCCATCCCGGCTCATCTTCTGGACAGTCTTGTCCCTTGCTTTATATTCATGCTCCTGCATGGTCATCATCTCCTGATCTATGGTAATTTTCCGTTATTTTTCTTTGCAACCAGTACCATACGCCCATTTTTCTGGGAATACTCACAGGTAGACAGTGTAAGTACCTTATCTCTGTATTTTGCTGTTGTTCCTGTCTGATAAAGTGATTTTTCCTTAACGGAAGCAACAAATTTTTTATAATCCTCCACTGTTCCCGCTTTGATAAAACTGTAATAATCAAAATCATTCCCTGTATAAACGGGTGTTGTAAATGCTGCAAATATCTGATACTGTTCATTTCCCCATATCGTGCGGAACAGGATTGTCGGATGTTCTTCGTAAAATCCTTCGTCCTTATATTTTTCAAGGTCAGCAAACATCTTTCCACTGTTCATGTGATGTCCATATATGATCAGATTGTCCGAATTTCCTGGTACACATTCCTCTGCCAGAAATAAACAACCATTTGCAGAATATTCCCCGTTAAAATCCCGATGCAGATAATAATTTTTATCTCCGGGCCGGTACATGACCGGATAGTCTATTCTCGTTCCATCAATGGTCAGCCAGCCAATACAATCCGGATTTTCTTCATGCAATGCCAAAATTCCAGCATCTATCTCTATCAAAGAATCGCCGGAAGCATCTTCTTCCGATTCATCCTCTCTTTTCTGCATTAGCTCCTGCAGTTCCTGCTGTAACTGATTATCCTGTCTTTCCTGCATAAAAAATCCAATTAAGAAATACAGACTGATCGTAAGCAATATAACAGATATAGAAAGTAACAATCCTGCCACCCATTTTCTCATGCTCTGCTGTCACCCCTTTAACTATCGTCTCTGCCTTTGATGCCGAGTTTTTCACGCTTCTCTACATCTTCTGGTTTCGATGACATTAACGCATAAAGCATAAGGGTATTATCGAATCTGTCCTTAAATGGAATAATTGTATTTCCATAAAAAATCAGACCTTCTCCCTCTCCACTGTTTGTTACATAAGAAAGCTGGTGTGGTGAAATATTGAGCTGCTTTGCCAAAATCTGCCTGTCACCGGATGCCTGGTTAAGCATCAGGATAAAATCTGAGTTTTCAAAGATATTCTCGATCTCCCTTGATGCAAGCAGATCTTTTACGTTCTGCGTGATACCAGTCGGAATACCGCCCCATTTACGGAATCTTTTCCAAATTTCCACACTGTATGCTGCTGTCTGTTCCTCTTTCAACAACAGATGGAACTCATCAATATAATATCTGGTGGATTTATGAGCAGAACGGTTGACTGTTACCCTGTTCCAAACCTGATCCTGAACAATCAACATGCCAAGTTTTTTTAACTGTTTACCAAGGTCTTTAATATCGAAACATACCAAACGATTGTTCAGTTCTACATTTGTGCGGTGATTAAACACCTTCAGGGAACCATTTACATAGATTTCCAGTGCCGTTGCCAGCCGCTGCGACTCAGCCTCTTCCTGTTTGCGAAGCAGATTATATAGATCTTCCAGGATTGGCATTTTCTCCGGAACCGGATCTGAAAGATAGTCCTGATATACCAGACGCACACATCGGTCAATGATTGTTTTTTCCACTGGTTCCAGACCGTTTTTTCCTCCTACTACCAGTTCACAAAGCGAAAGGATAAAATCTGATTTCAACGATAGCGGATCGTCATCATCCGCATAATTGATGTTAATATCCATTGGATTGATGTAATCATGACTGGTCGGAGAAATACGGATAACCTGCCCGTTAAATGCCCGGACTAACGGAAAATATTCACCCTCCGGATCACAGATAATAATGTCGTCTTTTGTGACAATAAATACATTGGTAATCTCTCTTTTTGCCGCAAAGGATTTACCAGATCCAGGAGTACCAAGTATCAGACCATTGGGATTTTTCAGCTTTTTCCGATCTGCCATGATTAAGTTATTAGACAGGGCATTTAACCCATAATAGATAGATTCCCCACCCATAAACAGTTCCTGCGTCGTAAATGGGACAAAAATAGCTGTCGATGTGGTAGTCAATGCCCGCTTGATCGGAATCCAGTTTCTTCCAAGCGGCAAACTGCTCATAAGGCCCTGCTCCTGCAGATAATCCAGACGGTTCAGAGTGCAGTTGAACTTCTGAGCGATACCAGCAGTCTGAAACACAGCACTATCCAATTCCTGCTTGGTCTTGGCTGTATTAAGGAACAGCACCGTAACAAGGAACATACGCTCATTACGACTCTGCAGATCATCCAGAATCTTCTTGGCCTCGCCGCCATAAGTTGCAAGGTCACTCGGAATAATTTCCATATCATAACCAGACCTCACAGCTTTCTTCTGTTCCTCGATTTTCATACGATCCAGATCGGTAATTTTGCCTTTGATCAGTTTGATAGCTTTCAGCTGATCTACCGACTGCACATGAATGCTGACCACCAGATTTTTGTCCATGTCCAGAAACTCGGCCAGCACCTTATCCGTCAGTTCCGGGGCAAGGATGTTCAGATAGGATGCAGCACCATAGGTGTCACCCATCATAAAATCCTTGCCGCTCTTGAACAGGAAACTGGTCGGGGCAATGAAGTCCTTTGTGGTCATACCGCTCTGCAGGATGCGGTCATAGCTGAAATCGAACTTCTGCTGTTCTTCCTGATGAAAGGTTTCGTACATGATCTGAAGCCGTTCCACGCCGTTCAGCGGATAGGCTTTCACGCCCAGCACCTTGAAATTATTGAGAATATCGGTTTCGATACGCTCTAACCGGGGCTTTGCTTCCCGAACACTCTTTGCTTCGATGCTGAACGTGATGTACTTCGTCCGAACCAGACCGTTGTTGCCCTTGGCAAGCTGCTGTTTCAGCATCTGCGCATATTCCATACGCACATCATCGAACTGGTCGTGCTGCGGTTCGATCTGGATAACCTTGTTGTACTCGCTCATATCGCTCTTGTGGTTGATGAACGAAAGCTGAAAGCGGATGCTGGCATCGAAATAGTTGAGGAAGTCGCACCAGCTTTCAAAGATGGTGTTCTTATCCTCGTTCTGTGCCAGCTGGTAGTTAATGTCGTAGAATCGGACGGTTTTGGAGTACAGATGTTCCTCCACCCGGCAGATACCGTCGCGCCCCATTTCCAGATATGGAATGGAACGCTGCACAGTCAACCGCTGTTCCTTCTGGCTCTTTTCGGGTTTCCGAAAGAACTTCTGGAAGAAGCCGCCCGACTGCGATTTCTTCTTCGGTTCACTTTTTACCAATGATGCCTCCTTTCTTCTGGATCGGTGCTGCGGTTTCCAGTTCCCGCTCATACAGGTTTTCGACCTCATAGCGGCGTACCGCAGGACGTTTGAAGCGGACGCTGATGAAATTCGTCAGGATGGTTTCAAGGTGCATCCCGTTTTTCTCGTACAGAGCAAAGAAAAATTCCGGCAGCATCAGGAGCACCATGCCTGCCGCTGCATTGCTGGTTCCCAGCGTGTCGCGCATAAGAAAATAGAACGGAACGCCAATGCCTGCTGCAAACCCCATACACACTAGCTGGCGTT
>OINY01000200.1_pt1 | contig 18260 bp, 17 predicted proteins | sample 1585421 | NCBI WGS metagenome assembly OINY01 (sample SAMN02674697, study PRJEB24791) | human gut metagenome, SKBSTL033 | isolation source: stool | host: Homo sapiens | place: USA
GGCTTTGTGCTGGATGCAAAGGACTGGACGGAAAAGCATCTGCTGTATCTCGTGAAGACCGTCCAGTACACAAAGGAGAGCAAGGCATGATCCTTCAGGCAGTTGTCGGCGGCTTTGTGCTGGACGCGCTCTTTGGCGACCCGGCGTGGCTGCCGCACCCGGTAGTGCTTATGGGAAGATGCATCTCCCGGCTGGAAAAATTCCTGCGCGCCCGCCTGCCCGGCACCCCGCAGGGCGAGCTGCTGGGCGGTGCCGTGACGGCGTTCTGCCTGCCGGTGGGCACCTTTCTGGTCACGAGCCTTGTGTGTCTGGCGGCGGCAAAGCTCAGCCCGTGGCTGGGCCTTGCGGTGCAGATGTTCTGGTGCGGGCAGGCGCTGGCGGCAAGGGGCCTTGCGCAGGAGAGCACAAATGTGTATAACGAGCTGGTTCGGAACGACCTGCCCGCCGCTCGCAAAGCCGTGAGCCGCATCGTGGGCCGCGACACCCAGAACCTGACCGCAGAGGGTGTGACCAAAGCTGCGGTGGAAACGGTGGCCGAAAATGCCAGCGACGGCGTCATTGCGCCGTTGCTGTATATGCTCATCGGCGGGGCACCGCTGGCGCTGACCTACAAGGCTATCAATACCATGGACAGCATGCTGGGCTACAAAAACGAGAAGTATCTTTACTTTGGACGCGCAGCCGCGAAGCTGGACGATGTGGCCAACTACATCCCCAGCCGCATTGCCGCCCTTTTGTGGGTGGCCGCTGCGGCCTTTACCGGCAACGATGCCAAGGGTGCATGGCGCATCTGGCGGCGGGACCGGCACTGCCACGCCAGCCCCAACAGCGCCCAGACCGAAAGCGCCTGCGCCGGTGCACTGGGCGTGCAGCTGGCCGGCCCGGCTTACTATTTTGGCGAATATTACCCCAAGCCCACCATCGGTGATGCCCTGCGCCCCATTGAGCCGCAGGACATCCTGCGCGCCAACCGCATGATGTATGTGGCAAGCGGCTTTGCGCTGGCATGGGGTGCAGCAATACGGGGGTTCCTTGCATGAAACAATTGACCCATGGCGGCGACTGGGCGGGCTATCGCGCCGAGTTTGGCCGCGACCCGCTGGATTTTTCGGCCAATGTCAGTCCGCTGGGGCTGCCGGAAGGGGTGGCAAAGGCCATTACGGCAGCGCTTGCCACGGCCGACCGCTACCCCGACCCGCTGTGCCGGGCCCTGCGTGAAAAACTGGCTGCGGCTGAGGGAGTGCCCGCCGAATGGCTGCTGTGCGGCAACGGCGCGGCAGACCTCATCTTCCGGCTGGCGCTGGCTGCAAAGCCCCGCACTGCACTGGTAACGGCCCCCACTTTTGCCGAGTACGCCACCGCCCTTGAAACGGCAGGCTGCACGGTGGAACGGCATTTTTTGCGGGAAGAAAACGATTTTGCGGTAACGAAAGATCTCCTGAACGCGGTGCACCCGGGTACAAATATGGTGTTCCTCTGTCAGCCCAACAACCCCACCGGCCAGCTGGCAGAGCCTGCCCTTGTGGAAGCGCTGCTGCGCAGATGCGAAGCCGTGGGTGCGGTGCTGGCCGTGGACGAATGCTTTCTGGATTTTCTGCCGGAGGGCGAAGGCCTTTCGGCAAAGCATCTGCTGAAAAACAGCAAAAAACTGATTATTTTAAAAGCCTTCACCAAGCTTTACGGCATGGCAGGCGTGCGTCTGGGCTATTGCCTGTGCTCTGATACAGAGCTGCTTGCCCGGATGCGGGCAGCGGGCCAGCCGTGGGCGGTTTCCAGTCTGGCACAGGCGGCGGGCATTGCTGCGCTGGACGAGACGGAATATGTGGCGAAGGTGCGTGCATTGATCGAAGCACAGCGGCCTGTGCTGGCAGACGGCCTGCGGGCGCTGGGCCTGCGGGTGATCGAGGGCCGGGCTAACTATCTGCTGTTCCGAGCGCCGGAAGCGCTGGGCGAAGCGCTGCGCCGCAAGGGTGCGGTACTGCGCAGCTGCGGCAATTATCCGGGCCTTGATGCCAGCTGGTACCGCACCGCCGTGCGCACAGAAAACGAGAACCGGCAGCTGCTTGCACTGCTGGCCGAAACCCTGCCGGAGGTGGCACAATGAGCAAGGCAAAATGCATTATGGTGCAGGGCACCATGAGCGGTGCGGGCAAAAGCCTGCTGTGCGCGGCGCTGTGCCGCATCTTTGCGCAGGATGGCTACCGCGTGGCCCCTTTCAAAAGCCAGAACATGGCCCTGAACAGCTTCGTCACCCGCAACGGTGCAGAGATGGGCCGTGCTCAGGTGGTGCAGGCACAGGCTGCAGGCGTGGAGCCGGATGTGCGGATGAACCCCATCCTGCTCAAGCCCAGCAGCGATGTGGGCAGTCAGGTGATCGTGAACGGCAAGGCCCGGGGCCAGATGTCTGCCGCCGCCTACTTTAAAATGAAGCGCAGCCTTATCCCGGACATTCTGGAAGCCTACAACAGCCTTGCCGCCGAGAACGACATTATCGTGATCGAAGGCGCGGGCAGCCCGGCGGAGATCAACCTGAAAGCCGACGATATCGTGAACATGGGCCTTGCAAAGCTGGTGGATGCGCCGGTGCTGCTGGCGGGCGATATCGACCGCGGCGGCGTATTCGCCCAGCTGTACGGCACTGTGGAGCTGCTGGAAGCCGACGAGCGTGCCCGCATCAGGGGCCTGATCATCAACAAGTTCCGGGGCGATGTGGAGATCCTGCGGCCCGGCCTTGCCATGCTGGAAGAAAAAACGCAGCTGCCCGTGCTGGGCGTAGTACCGTACCTGCGGGTGGAGATCGAGGACGAGGACTCCCTCTCGGACCGGCTGGATGCAAAAGCTGCGGTCAAGCCGCTGGATATCGCCATCCTGCGCCTGCCGCATGTGTCCAACTTCACCGACTTTATCCCGCTGGAACAGCACCCGCTGCTGGGCGTGCGGTATGTGCAGCGCACCCGCCAGCTGGGTGCACCGGATCTCGTCATCCTGCCCGGCACCAAGAACACCATGGACGACCTGCGCTGGCTGCGGGAAAGCGGACTGGAAGCGGCGGTGCTCAGGCTTTCGGCAGCCGGTACGCCTGTGCTGGGCGTGTGCGGCGGCTATCAGATGCTGGGTGAACAGCTCTGCGACCCGGCAGGGGAGGAGAGCGGCACCCCCTGCACCCTGCGGGGCCTTGGCCTGCTGCCCACCACGACGGTGTTCGGCACCGAAAAGCACCTGACCCAGACCGCAGCCTGTGTGACCACAGAACCCTTTGCAGGCGCAAAGCTGACGGGCTACGAGATCCACGCAGGCCGCACCGAGGTGCGGGGCAGTGCGTTCTGCATCCTTGCAGACGGCACGCCGGAGGGCTGTGTGCAGGACAGTGTATTCGGTACCTACCTGCACGGCCTGTTCGACACCGGCGAACTGACCAAAAAACTGACCGCATTTTTGTGCAAACGGAAGGGCATCGATCCGGCCGGGGCCGAGCTTATCCCCATGGAGCAGTACCGTCAGCAGCAGTTTGATCTGCTTGCCGATGGTGTGCGTGCGGCACTGGATATGCCCGCCATCTATGCCGCCATGGGAATGCAAAAAGGAGACAACACATGACACCGCAGCATCATCTGCCCGCCGACATTGAACGGACGAGCATCTCCATTATCACAAGGGAACTGGACGAGCTGGGCCTGACCCCGCCGCCGGAGACGGCTGCGGTGGTCAAGCGGGTCATCCACACCACCGCGGATTTCGACTATGCCAAAAATCTGCGCTTTACACCCGGCGCGGTGGAAGCCGCAGTCAAGGCCCTGCACGCGGGTGCTTTCATCGTTACCGACACCAATATGGCGCTGGCGGGCATCACAAAGCCGGGCCTGAAAAAACTGAACGGTGAAGCCATCTGCTACATGGCAGACCCCGCTGTGGCCGAAGCCGCAAAGCAGGCGGGCACCACCCGTGCCGTTGCCGCCATGCACCGCGCTGCCCGGGAGCACCCGGGGGCCATTCTGGCCATCGGCAATGCGCCCACGGCCCTTTTGACCATTGCGGAGGAAATGGAAGCCGGTCTGCGGCCTGCACTGGTCATTGGCGTGCCGGTGGGGTTTGTGAATGTGGTGGAAAGCAAGGAAGTGCTGTTTGCCGCCTGCGAGCGATACGGCGTGCCTGCCATCGCCGCCATGGGCCGCAAAGGCGGCAGCAATGTGGCTGCAGCCATCTGCAACGCCCTCATTTACTCTGCCGCCGAAATGCTGGACCCCTCTGCCAGAGGGTGGAACGGATAAGGCGGAAACAGCATAACATCAAAAACCCGGAACCCTTTTTGAGCCGTTTTGGCCGAGAAAAGGTTCCGGGTTTTGTTCATGATTTTTTCAGAGAGCTATTTTGCAACAGCCCCATTTTCACGGAAAAGGTCCGAACCGAGCACGGCATCCACACTGCCGGCATCAGGCTGCGGGGAACGCCTTGTTCCACACTTCGATCACCTTGAACTTCGGGGTCCAGCCTTCGGGCTCAAAGCGGTCGCCCTTGGCACCCATGGTGCCCTGCTCGGTGCACCACTGTGCGGCCTTGGCCATATCAGGGTCGGTCACATCCGCAAAGGCGGGTGCGCCTGCGGGTTCGGGCCTGCCTGCGGTGTTCCACACCAGCAGAGCCAGTTGACCGCGGCTTGCCGGGATGACTGTACCCTCGGGCAGGAGGCTGTGCAGGATCACGCGGGTGGCGATCTCGTAGCCGCCCCAGATGGCTGCACCGCCCACGGCCACGGCGGCAATGGTACCGCCCGTGGTATCCATGGGTGCAGGTTCCACGCCGAAGTCTTCATCAAGAGGTTCGTCCGGGTCGATGCGCTGCTCCGGGTCAAGCGAGCTGGCCAACCACTGAGCGACCAGTTCCACCGGGCCCTTGGGCATTTTAAAGGTAAAGGTTGTGCTGGTCTGCCAGCCGCCTTCCGGCCAGCCATCGTCTGGCTCCACCGGCGCGGCACTGCCGTCCTGCGCGGTCCACTGCTTAAACTCCATCCAGTAGCCGTCTTTCAGGGTGGTGGCCACTGTCACCGTATCGCCTTCTTTGACCCAAAGGCTGCTGCGCGGTTCGCCGTTGATGGTCACACTGCCCAGACTGTCGTTGATGGATACCTTGTACAGCTGGTCCCGCTGTGCTTCCAGCGTCACATTGCCGTTAGGCATTTTAAAGGTGAACTCCGGGCTGGTCTGCCAGCCGTCATCCGGCTCTACGGGTGCAGTGCCGGTATATGTCCACTGCAGGAAGGGGTTTTCCTCCGTGCTTTCGGCCCGGACGGTGACCGGCTGGCCCGGCTTCACGATCTTTTTGGATGTGCCGGTGTCGCCGGTTCCGTCCACGATGGTGCCGTGTGTGACGTTGACATCGTACAGGGTCGTAAAGAATGCCTGCAGCTCTACATCACCTTCGGGCATGGTGAAGCGGAAACTCTGCTTGCCCTGCCAGTTTTGATCCGGTTCCACGAGTTCTTTCTCGCTGAAAAGCCGCCACATATTAAACTGGCGGTAGTCGTTGAGCTCGCTGTCAGGAACTTTTGCGATGATCCTTGTGCCCGGCAGCGCCTCATGAATTTTCTGCTCTTCTGCCCCTTCGGCAAAGAACTCAGCCTTACCCGCACTTTCATACAGGCCGTATGTCTCCCGATACGCTGCGCTCAGGCTCACGTTGCCTGCGGGCATTTTAAAGGTAAAGGTTTTGCTGGTGCTATCGTTTGCCGCTGTCCAGCCGCCATCCGGCTCTGCCGCCAGTGCCGGTGCGCACACGCTCAGCACCATGCACAGCGCCACAAGGGCCGAGAGCAGCCTTTGGGTCAGGGTCGTCTGCTTCATACGGAATTCCTCCTTTTTACTTACGGGGGGGGGGTATGCGTCCGCCTTAAAAATACCATATTTCACCTTCTTTTTCAATAAAACCTGCGTGAAACGCCCCAAAAACTGCGTGAAAAACGTTTTGCACCGCTGTGCGCGCCTTTGCCCCCTCTTGCAATTTGTGCGCAAAGGGTGTAGAATACAGTCACAATCAAATACAGGGGAGCTTGTGAAGCAGGCTGAGAGGAAGTACCCAAACTTCGACCCTTTTACCTGATGCGGATAATGCCGCCGTAGGAAGTCAGAATGGATGATTTTTTGCAGGAGGCACCGCGGAAGGTGTCTCCTGTTTTTTTTGTTGTGTACCTATTACCATTAAGGAGGATGCCTTGTACTTTTCTGCGGAAGTGCCGCAGCGGGCTGAGGGGGAGCGCCCTGAGCTTTGTGACCGTCAGCGATGGGAAGCCGTGTTCCGGCGTGAGAGGAGACCAGAAAGTCTCGACCGCTTCTTATAGTTCCTGCGCCGGGTCTGGCACCGGGTGTGGGCTGTTTGCGGAGGCGCTGTATGGTTTTTGCTGCTTCCGCAGGTTTGGAAAGGAGCCTTGCCTTATGAAAAAACTCTCTGTGAAAAAGCTGGCGTTGGCCGGCATGCTGTGCGCTCTGTGCGTGGTGGGCAGCGTATTCAGCTTCCCCATGTTCGGCAGCAAATGTGCACCCATCCAGCATATGGTCAATGTGACCTGCGCGGTGCTGCTTGGCCCGTGGTGGGGCGTGGGCGTGGCCTTTGTGGCCTCGCTGCTGCGCAATCTGCTGGGTCTGGGCAGCCTGATGGCCTTCCCCGGCAGCATGTTCGGCGCACTGCTGTGCGGCCTTGTGTACCATAAGACCAAAAACATCCTTGCCACCATGGTGGGCGAGGTGTTCGGCACCAGCATTCTGGGCGGCCTGTGCGCTTACCCGGTGGCCATCTTCCTCATGGGCAAGAGCGCCGGCGACATCGCGTTCTATGCCTACATCATGCCGTTCCTCATCTCCACTGCAGTGGGTTCCATCATTGCGGGCGTGCTGGTGTACAGCCTGCAGCGCTCCGGCGCTCTGCACAGCATGCAGAAGAGCCTTTCCTGACGGAGGGGCACCCGAATGTTCAAAACAGAATTCGAGAACCTGCGCCGCACCTGCCCGCTCATCCATAACATTACCAACTATGTCACCGTGAACGACTGCGCCAACATGGTGCTGGCCTGCGGTGCTTCGCCCATCATGGCTGACGATGCTGCCGAGGTGGAGGACATCACCACCATCTGCGGCGGTCTGAACATCAACATCGGCACCCTGAACAGCCGCACCATCACCAGCATGCTGCTGGCGGGCAAAAAGGCAAACCAGCTGGGCCATCCTGTGGTGCTGGACCCGGTGGGTGCGGGTGCATCCCGCCTGCGCACCGACACGGCTTTCCGCCTGCTCCGGGACGTAAAGTTCACCGTGATCCGCGGCAACATCTCGGAGATCAAAACGCTGGCCTCCGGCGCGGGAACCACCAAGGGCGTGGATGCCGATGTGGCCGATAAAGTTACTGAGGAAAATCTGGATTCTGCCGTGGCCTTTGCCAAGGCCTTTGCAGCCCAGACGGGTGCCGTTATTGCCATCACCGGTGCCATCGACATTGTGGCGGATGCCCACACCGCCTACTGCATCCGCAACGGCAATGCCATGATGAGCAGCATCACCGGTACGGGCTGCCAGCTTTCGGCCCTGACGGCGGCGTTCGTTACCGCCAACCCCGGCCATCCGCTGGAAGCCGCTGCAGCTGCAGTGTGCGCCATGGGCCTTGCGGGCGAGACCGCCCACAAGCGCCTGACCCCGCTGGACGGCAACTCCACCTACCGCAATTATATCATCGATGCCATCTACAATATGACCCCGGAACAGCTGGAAGAAGGAGCAAACTATGAAGTGCGATAAGCAGAACATGCTTCTGTATGCCGTCACCGACCGCGCATGGGTGGGAAAGCAGACCCTCTATGAACAGGTGGAGAGCGCCCTGAAGGGCGGTGTCACCTGTGTGCAGCTGCGTGAAAAAGAGCTGGACGACGAAGCTTTTCTGAAAGAGGCTGTGGAGATCCATGCTCTGTGCCAGCGCTACGGCGTGCCGTTCTTTGTGAACGACAATGTGGACATTGCCATCCGCTGCCACGCCGAGGGCGTGCACGTGGGGCAGGAGGATATGGCCGCAGCGCAGGTGCGCGCCCGTGTGGGCGACGGTATGATGATCGGCGTTTCCGTCCACAGTGTGGAGGAAGCACGGGAAGCCGTCAAGCACGGCGCAGACTGCCTTGGCGTGGGCGCAGCCTTTGCCACCCACACCAAGACCGATGTGGACGTTCTGCCCCACGAGACCCTGAAGGCCATCTGTGATGCCGTGGACATCCCGGTGGTGGCCATTGGCGGCATCCACAAGGAGAACATCCTGCAGCTCAAGGGCACCGGTGTGGATGGCGTGGCCCTTGTGAGCGCCATCTTTGCAGCAGACGACATCGAGACCGAGTGCAAAGAGTTGAAAGCCCTGTCGGAGCAGATCATCTGACCGATCCCGCGGCAAACCGGGGACACCACCTTGGGCCGCGTTATAAAATTCATGGAGAAAACCAACATGAAAAGCGTATTTTGCGCAGGTGCCGGCATCCAGAACGTTCTGTTTTTTCTGAATGACGGCTGCCTTTCCCTACCCTTGTATGACCAGCACCCTGCTGTTCAGAGATAAACTGTCATTTGGAGGAACAGAGCGTATGCAGACTTATACCACTCAGATGGATGCTGCCCGCAAGGGCATCATCACGCCGCAGATGGAGATCGTGGCTAAAAAAGAGTATCGCACCACCGAGGAGATCCGCCAGTGGGTGGCCGAGGGCAAGGTTGCCATCCCGGCCAACAAGCACCACGAGTGTTTGAACCCCGAGGGTGTCGGCTCCATGCTGCGCACCAAGATCAACGTGAACCTTGGTGTCTCCCGCGACTGCAAGGACTACAACGTGGAGATGCAGAAGGTGATGAGCGCCGTCAACATGGGTGCCGAAGCCATTATGGATCTGTCCAGCCACGGCAACACCCAGCCCTTCCGCCAGAAGCTGACCCACGAGTGCCCGGTGATGATCGGCACCGTGCCGGTGTACGATTCGGTCATCCACTACCAGCGCGATCTGGCTGAGCTGACCGCACAGGACTTCATCGATGTGGTGCGTCTGCATGCAGAGGACGGTGTGGACTTTGTCACCCTGCACTGCGGCATCACCCGCAAGACCATCGAGCAGATCCGCAAGCACAAGCGCAAGATGAACATTGTCAGCCGCGGTGGCTCTCTGGTGTTTGCATGGATGAGCATGACCGGCAACGAGAACCCCTTCTACGAGCACTTTGACGAGATCTGCGAGATCTGCGCCGAGCACGATGTGACCATCTCGCTGGGCGATGCCTGCCGTCCCGGCTGTCTGGCTGACGCCACCGATGTGTGCCAGATCGAGGAGCTGGTGCGTCTGGGCGAGTTGACCAAGCGCGCATGGGCACACAACGTGCAGGTGATGGTGGAAGGCCCCGGCCATGTGCCCCTGAATCAGGTGGCTGCCAACATGGAGGTGCAGAAGAGCATCTGCATGGGCGCACCCTTCTATGTGCTGGGACCCCTCGTCACCGATATCGCCCCCGGTTACGACCACATCACCGCTGCCATCGGCGGCGCTGTGGCTGCAGCCAGCGGTGCAGCTTTCCTGTGCTATGTGACCCCCGCCGAGCATCTGGCTCTGCCCAATGTGGACGATGTGAAGCAGGGCATCGTGGCCTCCAAGATCGCTGCCCACGCCGCCGATATCGCCAAGGGCATCCCCCACGCCCGGGACATCGACGATAAGATGGGCGATGCCCGCCGTGTGCTGGACTGGGATGCACAGTTCGCCTGCGCACTGGACCCGGAGACCGCAAAGGCCATCCGCGATGCCCGCCTGCCGGAGGACGACCACAGCGACACCTGCAGCATGTGCGGCAAGTTCTGTGCTGTGCGCAGCATGAACAAGGCGCTGGCCGGTGAGTACATCGACATTCTGTAAAAATCTTCTGTTTTGCGCGCAGCAGCGTGCATCTTCCTCCGCCGCCCGGTATGACCGCCGGGCGGCTTTTGTTGTAATTCCCAAAAGATTGTGTTAAAATAACAATAAGGCGCTGATTGCAAAATTGGTGGTCATGCTTTCTATCCCGTATCGCTGGTTTTTCTATTTCTACATAGAACAAGCAGAGGTCCGGGAGGAAACTTTTTTTGAAAGTACCCTGCCCGGAGCCTTGAAGGCGAAGGGAGGGATATCGAATGAATCTGCTGGAGACTCTCGCATTGCTCACGTTCATTCTCGCGTTGTTGAGCTTGGTCGTGGATGTGATCCGTCTGACCGTTGAGGTCATGGCAAAGTTTTCCCAGATGAAAAGCGATGATAACAAAAAAGATTGACCGCCTCACAGTTCCCCAACTCGAGCGGTCAATCTTTTTGACTAACGGGATGGAAAGCTGACCTTTGCAGTCAGCGCCCCTTCTGTTTGTAGTATAATCGAAGCTATGTGATTTGTCAAGTTATCCTGTTCCATCGATTATTTCTATCAATATTTTAGATTTTACAATTCTTCTGTACTGTACTATAATGAAGTTATCGTCTTCATTCCATTGATCTACAGGAGGAATCTGCCTTGCTGGTAAATCTTATCGAATCCGTCTATCGCCTGCTGTGGGGCGACCTGTTCACCATCCCGCTGGGCGGCGGCATCGGCATTTCCTTCATGGTGGTGCTGCTGTTCACGGCGGGCATCTGGTTCACCTGCCGCACCCGTCTTTTGCCGGTGCGGCTGTTCCGGGATATGATCGCCGCCGTGTGCGAGAAAAAGCAAGGCAGGGACGGCCTTTCCTCCTTCCAGACGCTGGTCATTTCCACCGCCACCCGCGTGGGCATGGGCAATCTGGTGGGCGTGGTGGCCGCTGTTTCTGCAGGCGGTGCCGGTGCGGTGTTCTGGATGTGGGTCACTGCCATTCTGGGTGCGTCCACCTCCTTTATCGAATCCACCCTTGCCCAGAAATACCGCCAGCCCGACCCGCTGTACGGCGGCTGGCGCGGCGGCCCGGCCTACTATCTGCATGTGCTGGCGGAGCGCAGGCGCGGCAAAAAGCTCAAACGCTCTGTGGTAGCGGCGCTGTTTGCGGTGTCTGGCCTCATCTGCTGGTGCGGCATCAGTCAAGTGATCTCCAACTCGGTCAGTTCTGCGTTTGAAAATGCGTTCCATATTCCGCCGCTTACTACCACACTGGTGCTCACGGCCATTGCGGCGGTGATCGTGCTGCGCAAGAATGCCACCGTGAAAAGTCTGGACGTGATGGTGCCCATCATGGCGGTGTGCTATTTTGTCATCACCGTGGGCATCGTGCTGTTCAACCTGCCCAAGCTCCCGGCGGTGTTCGGGCGCATCTTTGCGGAAGCGTTCGGTCTGCGGCAGGCCGTGGCTGGCGGCTTTGGTGCTGTGCTGATGAACGGTGTCAAGCGCGGCCTGTTCTCCAACGAAGCGGGCAGCGGTTCGGCACCCTGTGCAGCTGCCGCCGCAGAGTGCGACGACCCGGTCAAGATGGGCTTTGTGCAGGCACTGGGCGTGCTGATCGATACGGTGGTGATCTGCAGCTGCACGGCCTTTTTGATGCTGCTGGTGCCGCAGGAGATCACGGAAGGACTTGCGGGCATGGACCTTTTGCAGACTGCCCTGCAGTACCATCTGGGCGGCTTTGGTGTCGTGTTCATTGCGGCCACGCTGGCGCTGTTCAGCTTTTCCACCTTTCTGGGCGTTTTGTACTATGCCCGCGGCAATGTGGCCTATCTGTGCGGCGACAACTGGTGGAGCCAGACCGTGTATAAGCTGATCGCGTTGGCCATGCTGGTGATCGGCGGTATGCAGGCCTACACGGTGGTGTGGGATCTGGGCGACGTGGGCATTGGCCTGATGACCATTTTCAACATGATAGCCTTGGTGCCCATGGCAAAGGAAGCGCTTGCCGCCCTGAACGACTACGAAAAACGCAAAAAACTGCAGTAAATAGCAAAGGCCCGGCTCCCTGTAACATGGGAACCGGGCCTTTCAGGTTATTTTATTGCAGATCAGATTTGTTTAAAAGCAGCCCGCCTGCAAGCCCGGCCAGCGCAGGCAGCACCCAGCCAAAGCCCATGCTGCCCAGCGGCAGAGCGTTGGCGGCGGCAGATACTGCCCCCAGCGGCAGCGCAGCGGCGATGCTCTGCAGGGCGGTCAGGCCCATGCACAGCGGATACACCGCCCGGTGCTTTTCAAGGCCCGGCATAAAGGAAAGCAGGATCAGCACGATGGCTGCGGGATAAATGGCGTTCAGCACCGGAGTGGACAGCCGGATGATGGCAGCAAGGCCGAGGTTCGATACCAGCATACTGGCCACAGCAAAAAAAGCTGCGATGGCAGGGTAGGGGATGCGGGGCAGAAGCTGATGAAAATACTGCCCCACACAGGCGATCAGGCCCACGCAGGTGTTGAAGCATGCGATCACAAAAATGGCCGCAATAAGCACAAGGCCCGCCCGGCCGAACAGTGTTTGTGCCAGAGCGGTGAGCACCTCGGCACCGGTGGCAAGGCCCGGATACACCGTGCCGGTCTCGGCCCCGGCGTGGCCCAGCATGGCGTAGACCACCAGCATCAGCCCGCCTGCAATAAAACCGGCCCGGATGGTGCCGCCCTCCACGGCACGGCTTTCTGTGACACCCCGGGCGCGGATGTTCAGGGCAATGACCGCGCCAAAATTCAGCCCGGCCAGCGTGTCCATGGTCTGGTAGCCGTACAGGATGCCCTGCACAGCGGGCAGGGCTGCGTACTCTGCACTGGGTGTGCCGTAGTGTGCCGCCAGCGGATGGATGAGACACCCGGCAAACAGCACCACGATGAGCACGATCAGGCAGGGGCAGAGGATGCGGCCCAGCCAGTCGGTAAGCTTTTCCGGCCGCAGCGCCACCAGAAAGGCCGCTGTAAAAAACAGCACCGAGTAGGCCAGCTGCAGCCCGGTACCGCCGCCTATCAGCGGCACCAGCATCTGGAAGGAGGTACTGGCGGTGCGGGGAATGGCAAGGCAGGGCCCGATGGAAAGATACACCAGAATGGTGAACACCATGGCAAACACCGGGTGCACCCGGCTGGCAAGCTTGTCCAGACCGCCTGCCTGTGCCACGGCCACCACGCCCGCAATGGGCAGGCCGACGGCGCTGACGGCAAGGCCCGCAAAGGCGGGCCAGAGGTTCACGCCCGCCTGCGCGCCCAGATGCGGTGGGAAGATCAGATTGCCTGCACCAAAAAACATGGAAAACAGTGTAAAGCCGACCAGAAGCAGATTTTTGCCGGAAAGCTTCTGCATAGGACAGACACCTCATTTCTTTCCTGCATCAAAGATGACAGTGATTTATACAGTTCAGTTTATCGTTTTATGCATTTCATGTCAAGAAAGAAAAACATGAAGAAAAGTAATGACAGGCATGATAAGCTCTTATGCATCATGATGCATGGGTCATTGGCGTTTGGAAAGGAAAATGCTATACTATACAATATGGTACAAATATTGCAGCCAGCAAAGAAATATGTTAAACTAAAAGCACCGCCCATAAAGGCGGTGTAAAGGTGCTGTCTGCAAGTGCAGGTGGTCTAGCTCCCTTCGGCATAACGCGGAAGGGGACGAAAAATTTCTTTTGCCTCCCTAACGCGAAAGCGGAAAGGGGGGATGCTTCATGACGTTTGAACAGGTCGTATTGTTGCTTTCGCTGCTTGGCGGAGCGATTTATGTCACGTTCCAGATTACATGGACGATTTCCAACGGCAAAAAGAAATGACCGCCCCAGACTCCCAATCTCGTGCGGTCATTCTTTTTGATCTAGCCAGAGGGAGCTGACCATTGCGGGCAGCGCCTTTTCTATTTGTAGTATAGTGTTTTTTGAATGGATTGTCAAGGAAAATACCAATGAACCAACACAAACAACTTTTTCAGCGGCTGGGCGCTGCGGTCTTCTGGCTGGCGGTGTGGCAGTGCGCCGCCATGGCGGTGGGACAGGAGGTGTTCCTTGTTTCGCCGGTGCAGGCGGTGCGCACTCTTTTGCAGCTTTTGCCGCAGGCAGAGTTCTGGCAGCGGGTGGGTTTCAGCTCCGGGCGTATTCTGCTGGGTTTTGGGCTGGGCGTGGCCGTAAGCATCGTGCTGGCTGTGGCCGCACAGGCGTGGCACACGGCAGATGTGCTGCTTGCTCCGGTGCTGCAGCTGGTCAAAGCCACGCCGGTGGCAAGCTTTATCATTCTGGCGCTGGTGTGGGTGCGGGGGGCATCGCTTTCGGTGCTCATCAGCTTTTTAATGGTGCTGCCCGTGCTGTACGGTGCGGTGCGCACCGGCATCCAGAGCGCAGACCCACAGCTGTTGGAGATGACGAAGGTGTTTCGCCTGCCGCTGGGCCGACGGCTGCGGGCGGTGTGGCTGCCTGCGGTGCTGCCGGCCTTCCGGCAGGGATGCAGCGTGGCCCTTGGCATCTGCTGGAAGAGCGGCGTTGCGGCCGAAGTGATCGGCCTGCCCAATGGCAGCATCGGCGATGCACTCTACCGGGCCAAGATCACCCTTTCCACCGGGGAGCTGTTCGCATGGACGTTTGTGATCATCCTGCTCAGCGCCGGGTTTGAAAAGCTGTTCCTGCTGCTTCTGGACTGCGTGACCCGCGCCGTGACCGGGGAGGTGCCGCAATGCTGACCATCGAGCATCTGACAAAACAGTTCGGGAAGAAAACGCTTTTCCGGGACCTGACCTTGGCCGTGGACAGCCCGGCGGTGCTGTGGGCACCCAGCGGCTGGGGCAAGACCACATTGCTGCGCATCCTCATGGGGCTGGAAGAACCCACTTCTGGCATAGTACAGGGCGTTGGCCGGGTGGCAGCAGTGTTTCAGGAAGACCGGCTCTGCCCGCAGTTGACAGCTGTGCAGAACGTGACGCTGGTATTGCCCGGCAGTGCAGAACAATACAAGGAGCAAATCATAAAAGATTTTCAACAGTTTGGCATGGATGCTGCTGCACTGGCCCTGCCTGCAGCACGGCTTTCCGGCGGACAGAAGCGCCGCACGGCTCTGCTGCGGGCTTTGTGGGCCGCCAGCGATACGCTGCTGTTAGACGAACCCTTTACCGGCATGGACCCGGACACCCTTGCCGCTGCTGCGGCTCTGCTGCGGGAGCGCTGCGGAGAAAAGCCTGTCTTGCTGGCTACCCACGACCGCGAAGCCATCCGCCTTCTGGGCTGGCCGGTGGTTGAGCTGGAAGATGCCTGAGCCTGCATCGATCCTATAGAATGAAAAATCGGAAAGACCAGAACGGCCTTTCCGATTTTTTGCTGCTTGGAATATTTTACTGAAAAATACGCAGGGGATACGGCGAACTGCATCAGTTCAGCAGCTTTGCCGGGTCAAGGTACTGCTCACCCTGCAGTACTTCCAGATGGATATGCGTCTCCTCGGCGCATTCGTTGGGAATGCTGCCTGCACGGCCAAGTATCTGGCCCACACTCACTTCATCGCCGGTCTGCACCGTGGGGCCGGCAGTGCCGCACACCCGCCACAGGTGCCCGGCGCTGTCCTCGATGCACACCACACTGCCCCAGCGGCTATCGGTGTCCACAGCGGTCACCTTACCGGCGGCGGGAGCACACACCTGTGCATCCTGCGCACAGGCGTAGTCCACACCGTTGTGGGTGCGCCAGTCGCCAAGGGTGCTGCTGTACACCAGCTCATCGCCGCTGTAGGCGTTCAAGACCCTGCCCGAGACGGGCTGCGTGGAGGCAGGCGCAGCTGAACTGCTGGCAGGCGAGGATGCGCCCTGCAGTGCGGAGGGTTCGTGCACCAAACCAGAGCCAGACTGCGCCCCAGAAGAGGACGCAGAGGATGCGGGCTTGGGTACATTTGCCGCAGATTCTGCGGCGTCGGTCACGGGCTGCTGCCATACATCGTCCTCCTGTGGGTCAAGGGTGAGCTGCGGCTCCGGTGCAGGTTCTTCCTGCGGGGTCGTTAGGTCGTCGTAGCTCTTTTTCAGTTCATCCCGCACGGTGCGCACTGCCCACACGCCCGCCGCTGCGGCTGCGACGAGACAGGCCAGCAGTGCCAGTGTAAAGCCCCTGCTGCGCAAAAACTTTTTGATCTGCTCCATTGTCGTTACTCCCATCTGCTGCATTGTGTACGCATTGCTTCTGGGCTTAGTGTGGGACAGCAGGGCAGGTTTTATGCATTCTTTTATTTAAATGCCCTCCGCGTTGCTCTGGGCATATTTAGAGGAAATGATATTTTGTAATATAGCAGCCCAGCCAGACCTGCGGGTCTGGCTGGGTTGCATTTTCACGAGAAGGGATCAGTACGGTAAACGGGAGCGCTGCGGGGCGCTCCAAAACGCCTTTTTCACGTGAGGAGTCGATACGGCAGGCAGCATCACCGCGCCCTACGGGCGCGATCAAAAGCCGTTTCAAGAAAGGAACATGCGTACGGCAAACAGCACCGCAATCAACCGGGTTCCTTTTTGCAAAAAGAAGCCCATGCAGCATTTCTGCCGGTTTTACCCTTTATTCTGCGCTGGATGCTGCTTCGGTGGAGGAAGCCGTTTCCTCAGAGGAAGCGTTCTCCGGCTCAGTGGCAGCGCTGTCGGCTTCTTCGGAAGCAGCAGCCGAAGAAGCTGCTTCGTTGACACCGCCCAGAGTCGTGGTACCGCTCAGCTGCTGTGCTGCGCTGACCGCACGCTGGATCTGCGGGTCATCCTCGGGGGTATAAGCGTAGAAATTCGTGGTCTCTTCGGCACTGAGGGCACGCTCCACATCCACGCTCAGGCCGGTGCCATCAAAGCAGGAGCCGTCGCCGCAGATGAGCTTTGCCACCGTGATGCTCACGGCGCTGCCATCCGAAAGGCGCTGCGGGCTGCTCTGGATGGTTCCCTTGCCCATGGTGGTGGCGCCCACCAGACGTGCGCCGTTCATAGTGCGCAGGCTGGCAGCAAACAGCTCTGCTGCGCTGGCGGTGTTGCCGTTGACCAGACAGACGATGGGCAGCTCCACCTTGCTTTCATCGTCGCTGCTGCCAATGATTGTACGGTTTCCGTTCTTATCCTCGGCATAGGCCACAGTGCCTTCCGGGGCGATCAGGTCGATGCAGCTGATGGCGTCATCCAACACGCCGCCGCCGTTATCGCGCAGGTCGAACACAAGGCTCTGGGCACCGCTGGTAGTGAGAGACCGGATGGCATAGTCCAGCTCGCTGGGCGTGCTGCCGTCGAACTGGCGGATCTTGATGTAACCCACGCTGTCCAGCATCTGGTAGTCCACGGTGGTGCTGGTGTAGCCGGAGTGGGTCAGGTCCGTCGTCCGGGAAGCAGCCTTGCTGTCGAGCCATGTAACATTGACGATGGTGCCGGCTTCGCCCTGCAGGCGGGACTGCACGGCATCCACCCCGGAAAGGCTCTTCACATCGGTGCCGTCAATAGCAGTGATGTAATCGCCCACCACGATACCGGCTTCCTGCGCAGGCGAGTCCTCATACACCCTGGTCACTCTGGCATAGCCGGTCTGGTCCATGCCAAGTTCCACGCCAATGCCCATCACCTTGCCGCTCTGCTGGTTCATCAGCTCGGTGTAGGCGTTGGCGGTGTAGTATCGGGCGTACTTGTCGCCGGTGCCCAGCAGGTAGCCTGCGGTCAGGCGGTCGTACAGCACCGTTTCATCAATGGTGTAGTAGTCGTTGCTGCGCACATAGCGGTCCACCTCGGCCACTTTGTTGTACATGCTCTCCTTTTCCTTCACGCTGCTCACCGTGCTGTCAAACAGACGCATGGCAATGAGCATGGTAATGGAAAAGGTCACGGTCATGGCAAGGATCACAATGGTGACAGCCATGCCCACAGAGATTTTACGGTTCATGCTTGCCCCTCCCTGTTAATACAGCAGCATCATGATCACACTGCTCAGCAGCGAGAGTGCAAACACGCCTGCCAGAACAAGGCAGCCGATACGCAGCCAGCGCTTGTGTTTTTGTTCGTTCATAGAATACCAGACTCCTTATAAACACACTCAGTTGTGCGGGAACGGGATATAACCGCGCGGATTGACCGCATTGGCCTTTTTGCCGCCCTTCCAGACCTCCAGATGCAGGTGGTTGCCGGTAGAGTTGCCGGTAGAGCCAACGTAGCCGATCAACTCGCCCTGCTTGACATACTTGCCTGCGCTGGTGGCGACCGACCTCATGTGGCCGTACAGGGTGCTGTAGGCGTTGCCGTCCGACATGCTGCCGTGATAGATGATGACGTAGTTGCCATAGCCGCCGCTGGTCATGGGCCTGCACGTCGTCATCATCCCCAATCTGGACCCC
>OINY01000251.1_pt1 | contig 15454 bp, 11 predicted proteins | sample 1585421 | NCBI WGS metagenome assembly OINY01 (sample SAMN02674697, study PRJEB24791) | human gut metagenome, SKBSTL033 | isolation source: stool | host: Homo sapiens | place: USA
GGAGGAGCTGCTGGCCTACCCCCTCCGCTGCGGCGTGGAGATCACCGCCGCCCAGGCCGAGAGCCTGCTGCGCTCCTGCGAGGGGTGGTTCTCCGCCGTCTACCTGAACCTCCATGCCCTGGCCGAGCGGGGGAGCCTGCTGCAGCCGGGGCCGGACATCTACGCCATGTTCACCGCCGCCATGCTGGAGTCCCTGCCCGAGAAGACTCGGGGCTTCCTCGCTGTGATGGGGCTGGCCGATGAGTTCACGGTGGAGATGGCCCGGGCTGTCACCGCCCTGCCCGACGCGGAGGAGGTGCTGCGGGCCCTCACCCAGCAAAACGCCTTTGTCACCCGCCTGCCGGACGGGGTGAGCTTCCGCTTCCACCACATGATGAAAGAGTGCGCCGAGCGGCTCTTTGCCCAGCTGCCCGCCGCCCGGCAAACGGAGGTCTGGCAGCGGTATGGCCGCTGGTATGCCCAAAAAGCCCAGTACCTCCACGCTTTGCAGGCCTTTGAGCACTGCGGCGACCGCGACGCAGCCCTTGCCGTCATCGAGGCGGACGCAGGGGATCTGCTTGCCTCCCTCAGCCCCGCCGAGCTGCTGCAGCGGCTGGACCGCTGCCCGGTGGAAGCGCTGCAGCGCCACCCGCTGGCCATTCTGGTGCTGATGCGCCGGATGTTCACCTGGCAGCAGATCCCCAAAATGATGGAGCTGAAAGCCCTGCTGGAAGCCGCCGTGGCCCAACACCCCGAGTGGCCCGCCGCCGAGCGGGGCAACCTGCTGGGGGAGTGCGACCTCATCCAGAGCTTCTTGTTCTACAACGACATCACCCAGATGAGCCGCCTCCACCGCAGCGCCAGCCGCCAGATGAGCCGCCCCGCCGTCACCCTGCGCAACAGCGGCAGCTGGACCTTCGGCTCCCCCTCGGTGCTGATGATGTACTACCGCGCCCCCGGGGAGCTGGGCAAAGAACTGGCCGAAATGTACGAGTGTATGCCCCATTATTATAAAATCACCAACGGCCACGGCCGGGGGGGCCGAGCTTTTGATGGACGCGGAGGCCGCCTACCTGCAGGGGGCGTGGGAGAAAGCCGCCGTGCTGCTGGAGCGGGCCCGGGCTGATGCCGCCGGGCAGGAAAACATGACCCTCTGCTGCGACTTTTTGGCCCTGCGGCTGGCCCTGTGCGGCAAGGAAAAAGAGGGGTACGATTTTGCCGCCAAGCGCGCCGCCCTGCTGCAAAAGCACGACGGGGTGCAGGTGCATCTGCTGGAAAGCATCGCCGCCTATTTCTACGCTTTGCAGGGCAGGCCGGAGCAGGCCCCGGAGCTGTTCCGGGAGCACAAGCTGGCCGAGGTGAGCTTCTTTGGGCCCTGCCGCCCCATGATGTCCCTCATCGAGCAGCAGGTCTGGCTGGCGCAGGGGGAGTACGTGAAGGTGATCGCCCACAGCGAGGGCCTGCTGCGCCGGTGCGAGGCCATGCACTACGGGCTGGTGGGCCTGCAGGCCCGTATCCAGCTGGCGGCGGCGCAGCTGCGCTTCGGCCAGCGGGCCGAGGCCCGGGCCACGCTGGCAGCGGCTTTGCTGGACGCTGTGCAGGACGATTTCTGGGTGCTCTTTGTGGAGCAGTATCCCGCTCTGGCCCCCCTGCTGGAAGGAGAGGACTGGGCCGCCTGCGAGCCGCGCCTGGGGCCCTTCGTGGCCCGCATCCTGCCCGCAGGCCGGGCCTTTGCCGCCCGGCTGGGCCTGCCCGCCCCCGCGCCGGAGCTGCCCCTGACCGACCGCGACCGGGAGCTGGCCCGTCTGGTGGCCGGGCGGTGCACCAACAAGGAGATCGCCGCCGCCCTCTACCTCTCCGAAGGCACGGTGAAGCAGTACATCAACCAGCTGTACGCAAAGCTGGATATGGGCGGCGACCCCCGCACCCGCCGCGCCCGCCTGGCCGAGTGGTACCAGAAAAACGCCCCCCGGAATTAACCAAAAACTAACCCCGGGTTAATAGCAAAAACCAAAGCTCCACGGTATCCTAAAAGTGAACCGTGGAGCTTTTTTCCTGCAACAAAATTGGTAGAAAAAGGGAGGCTTTTGCAATGAAACGAAGATGGAAGAAATTCCTCGCCGGGGTGCTTTCCGCAGCCCTCGCGCTGAACCTCGCGGCCCCGCTGGCACTGGCGGGCAGCCCGACGATCGGAGCAGCTTGCAGGGTGACAAGTGTGTTTCTGTATCCGAAGTATGTCGGACGGGTCGATGATAATGAGAGGGTGCCGTACATTCAGGGTGAGGTATCCTATGACCATGGCCTTTTGACCTTTCACGGAGACGTGACGCTGGACACAACTTTGGACTCGGAGAATTACTCGCTGGTCAAAGCCCTCAGTGAAGAAAATCTGAGGCTGGTGGCAAACGGCAAAGTAACGGGCAGAACGAAAAGCAACGGCTTTGATGGAGCAAAGGAAATAGTAAGGGGAGAATACGATCTCTCCAATACCGATGCGGGAAACCAGTCGAAAGGAATTTTAGGCGCTACAAACGATAAAACGACGATTGCTTCCGATACTAGAATCACGCTGAAGGGTTTCCAGACGGGCATCGGCTGGGGAAGCGTTCAGATCGATGGCAAGGTGAAGATCACAAATGCAGAATACGGCATCGCCAATTTCACTACCATGAACCATGGCAGCGAGCTGGTGATCCATGCGCAGCAGTACATCGGGGAACAGGGTCATCTGACCTACAACGGCGGCCACCTGCTCCTGAATGTGACGACTATCGGTATGGACTTCGGCCTGAGTAGGCTGGGCATCGGAAAGGACGTAAGCAGGTTCTGGTATCGCACTGGCGATGATGAAAACTATACGGAAATCGACACCAACGTGCAGGAAAAACTTGACAGCTTTTTTGAAGTCAAAGAGACAAACCACGCCTATCTGGAACTGACGGATGTGGACCCGGACCAGCAGGAAAGCGAAACCTACGACCTCTGGGTAGCAGGCACGCAGGTAACGGAAACCAACCAGAACGACGTGCTGGGCAACGGCACCGTGTCCTATGACCCGGCTGCCCACACCCTGACGCTGAAACAGTCCGACCTCACGCTGGGCGAGGATGCGGAGGGAGACGTTTCCAGCTGCATCGATTCCCAATTGGCGGAAGAGCTGACCATTACCGGCACAGCCACCCTTTCCAACGCCGATGGAATCCTTACGGAAGGCCCGCTGACGCTGGATAACGCAACCCTCACCTTTACGGGCAATATCAATGAGGATGTTGGTGATGACGCAATCCGGGCAGGCCGCTCTGACGAGGACATCACCATCCGAAACAGCACCGTGACCATTGCAGGCACGAACTCGGAAGGCAACTTCTTCCAGTTTGGCATTCGGTGCGGCAAGCTCACCGTGGCGAACAGCACGCTGGATGTGAAAGCCGGCGGCTCGGCCATCGTGGCAGCAGACGAGATGGAAGTTTCCGGCGCAGGCACCGTCATCACGGCGGAAACGGATGCATCGGAGGAACAGGATTATTATGCCCTCGAACTGGGACGCCTGATCATGTCTCACGGCCTTGATCTGGTGGAAGGCAAAGTAAACGAGAGCAAGAAGGCGAAGATCGCCCGGCCGGAGCAGGCCCCCACAGACTATACGGCCTACTGGGTCGTCCGCCCGGGGGACAAAGCGGAGCCATCGATGCAGATCCCCGGTGCGATCATCGGCAGCGAGGAGGAAGCCCGCCTCTTTGAGGGCTGGTTCCTCGAAGACGGCACCCGCTTGGAGGATAGCCCCTACTACATGGGCCCGGGCGCGGACCATGTGGGCAACCTCGACCGGGACGTGACCTTCTATGGCCATTGGCGCACCGCCGAGAGCGACGAGGGCGGCGGAGACGGCGGAGACGGCGGAGACGGCTTCGGCACCCTTCTTGCGGTCGGCGCAGTCGTGGGCGTGGCGGGCGTCGTGGCCTATCAGGTGGGCACGGAGCTCATCCTTGACCAGCTCCTGCCTGCAGGAGTGGCCGTGCCCCATACCCGCGCCGAGCTGGCAATGCTCCTCTGGAACACCGCAGGCCGCCCGGCCCCGGCCACTCTGCCCGCCTTTGCGGACGTAGCCGACCCGGAGCTGGCCCAAGCCGCCCAGTGGGCCATCGAGCAGGGCTACCTGAAAGCCCGCGCCGACGGCAGCTTTAAGCCGGACAAGGGCGTTGCCAAGTGGCGCGTCATCCGCGGCTACCGGGCAGTGACCGAACCATGACCGTGCAGGTAAAATAGCCCCACAGCACAAGGCCCCGCAGACTTTGAAAAAGGTCTGCGGGGCCGCTGTTTGTTTGTGCGTGGCGTGCAGGGAAAGTTTGAGAAGGCGTACGGCAAACCTGTTCCGCGCATTACATCTCATGTGCTGCGACACACCTTCTGCACCAATGTTCAGCAGGCCGGGTTGGATGTGAAGAGCCTGCAATACCTGATGGGACACTCCAATGCCAGTGTGACGCTGGATGTCTACACGCACAGCAGTTTTGAATCGGTTGAAAGAGCCTTTGAACAGATCGCCGGCAACCTGTGATTTTCGACGTATGAAGCGGAATTGCTTACTCAATAAGTACCTTATGGAGACGGGATCTCTTCGGAGACTCCGTCTCTTTTTGTATAGAAACCACAGATGCAGCCCACTCTATCAAAAAGGGGTGAGCAGATGTCCGGCAAACGGGTATTGGCGTTGTATGCAGCTGTTCTGCTGGGGTTTGCGGTAGTTTTGTGCCGCCTGTATTTTCTGGCAGAGAACCATACCTATGCTGCCCGGGCCGAAGCACAGAGCACGGTCCGGCTCTCACTGCCTGCCCGGCGGGGCAGCTTTTACGATCACAGCGGCCTGCTTCTCACCGGGCTGGAAACGCGGTATCTTGCCCTCTGCTTCCCGGGCGAAAACAACTACACACGCCTGTATGCATTTACGGACAGTGCCGGGCAGGCACTTTTGTACCGGAACCGCAACCGCTCCGCACCGTTTCTGCTGGAAGTGGACCGCGACCTTTCCGGGCGCGGCATACGCTGCTTTGCAACGACACGGCGCTGCGCAGAAGTTCCGCTGTGCCAGCATCTGATCGGCTATCTGGATGCAGAAGGCCGCGGCATTGCCGGGCTGGAAAAGGCGCTGGACAGCCAGCTGGCCGGGACAAAGGAGCATGACACACTGGTGTGCGCGGTCACAGCACAAGGACGGCTGCGGGCCGGGGAAACACCGCAGCTCACCCGGCAGGACAGCAGTGCGGTGGGCGTGCAGCTGACGATCTCCCGCCCGGTGCAGCGTGCCGCCGAAGCGGTGGCCGCAGACACCATGACCAGCGGCTGCATTCTGGTTCTGGACACGGCCACTGCTGCGGTTCGCGCCAGCGTCAGCGTACCGGGCTATGACCCGGATGACCTTGCCGCAAGTCTGGATGCACCGGACAGTCCGTTCCTGAACCGCGCACTGGAAAGCTATGCTGTGGGTTCAGTGTTCAAGCCGGTGCTGGCTGCGGCAGCGCTGGAGCAGGGCATCCTGCCGGAGTACGAATGCACCGGTGCGGTGGTGGTGGATGGACAGATCTTCCGCTGTGCAGGCGGTGTTCCGCACGGAACGGTGGACATGACTGCGGCTCTGGAAAAAAGCTGCAACGGTTATTTTATCCGGCTGGGGCAGCAGCTGGGGGCAGAGACGCTTTTGCAGATGTCTCGGCAGCTTGGCTTCGGGCAGGAGGTGCCGGTGGCAGGTGCGCTGCACGCCGATGCCGGAAAGCTGCCGTCTGCCGGGGAGCTTGCCCAGAGCGGTCAGCTGGCAAATTTCAGCTTTGGGCAGGGCGGTCTGCTGGCATCACCGGTACAGATCGCCGCCATGATGAACACCATTGCTTCCGGCGGGGTGTACCGCACGCCTTTCTTCGTGTGTGGCTCGGTGGATGAAACTGACGGTACGCCGCTGGAAACGCTTGCACATCCGCAGTCAAGGCGGGTGATGAGTGCGGAAAATGCAGCGCTCCTGCGTAAAATGCTGCAGCAGGTGGTGGAAGAGGGCACCGCACAGGATGCTGCCTGGCTGGAAGAAGGGGCTGGCGGCAAGACCGGTACCGCGCAGACCGGGCAGTTCACACCGGATGGCACGGAACGCAAAAACTTGTGGTTCGCAGGGTTTTACCCGGCGCAGCAGCCGCGCTACACCATTGTGGTGCTGCAGGACGGGCAGGTGAGCACGGAACATTCCAGCGCCGCCATCTTTGCCCGGCTGTGCGCAATGCTGGACCTTCTGGCATAAAAATGCACGGTTTCTGCTTGCTTTTTTGCGCTTGTTATGCTACTATATATTTGTATTTCTGCGTAGTTTTTGTTGAATTAAAATAAAGGAGCGTTTCAATCCATGTCTGTTATCGAAATTGTTGGCGGTGTGATCCTGCTGATCGCTTCGCTCGTCATCGTTTTCCTCACTCTCATGCAGCACACCCACGGTCAGGGCCTTTCCGGTGCCATCAACGGCAGTATGGGCGGCGCAAACAATGCCCGTTTGACCCCGGCTGATCAGATGCTGGCCAAGACCACCCGCATTGCAGGCATTGTTTTCTTTGTGGTTGCCATTCTGGCATGTCTGTTTGCAGGCCGTCTGGCAGGTTGACAAGGTTCGTGCAGCCCCGTGTAAAGGACGGGGCTGTTTTTCTGTGTTATGATAGGATGTCGGCGGCAGTCTGACCGCCGGGCAGGGTGGGGCAGCTGGCCCACGATTGGCAGCGCTGCGGCACGTTGGAGGCTGCGGCCATGGAAGAGCAAGGAGAAAAATATTATGGCAATGCGCGATAAAATTGAGCACGCGATCCAGAATCAGCCGTGCACCGTCAAAGACCTCAAATCCAAATTCGGCGGGGACCGCGGCTCGGACCGCAAGGTGATGGAGGCTGTGGATCAGCTGGTGCACGAGGCGGTCATCTGCCAGCGTCAGGGCGTGTTCTTTACGGTGCGCTCCGGCCGTGCAGACAAGGCTCTGCTGTGCAAGGTGGTAAAACTGGGCAAGAATTTTGCCTTTGTCATGCTGGAGGACGGCACCAGCGATATCTTTATCCCGGGCCGTTTTACCCGCGGTGCCATGCCCGGCGACATGGTGCTTGTGGAAAAGTTTGAGCACCCCCGTGTGGAGGGCAGCGATGAAGGCGAGATCCTGGCCATTCTGGAAGAAAAGAACGATCTGGTGGGCACTGCCCGCCGCATTGAGGGCCGCCTGAAGTTCGTGCCGGACGACTGCCCGGCCATCTCCATGCAGTTGATGCGTGACTGCGAGGGCGGTGCAAAGGACGGTGACAAGGTGGCCGTGGAGATCCTGCAGCGCGGCAATCGGCAGGAAGATCACCGCGTGGGCGTTGCCATGCGGTTTGGCAGCTCGGACGAAGCAAAGCGCTGCGCAAAGGCCCTGCTCTATGCGCAGGATATCCGCAGCCGCTTCCCGGATAAGGTTCGTGAGGAAGCCAAGAAGCTGGAGAACGCTGAGGTCTCTGAAAAGGACACCGAGGGCCGCATGGATCTGCGCGCCCTGCCCATCTTCACCATTGACAGTGCTGAGACCAAGGACATCGATGATGCCATCAGCCTGACCAAGACCCCGGAGGGCGGCTTTGAGCTGGGTGTCCACATTGCAGATGTTTCCAACTATGTCAAGCCCGGCAGCGAACTGGACAACGAAGCGTTTAACCGCGCAACCAGCGTCTACTATGCCGATCAGGTGGTGCCCATGCTGCCCAAGCAGCTTTCCAACGGCATCTGCAGCCTGAATGAGGGCGTGCTGCGTCTGGCCTTCTCCTGCCTGATGCATCTGGATAAGGATGGCAACCTGATCGATTACCGCTTTGTCAAGTCGGTCATCCGCAGCCGCGTCAAGGGTGTCTACTCCGAGATCAACGCCCTGCTGGCCGGTACTGCCGACGCCGAGATCAAGGCAAAGTATGCCGACGTCATCGACCAGCTGCCCGCCATGAAGGAGCTGTACGGCCACCGTGCCCGCCTGCGCAAGGAGCGCGGCTGCATGGATATCGAGAGCGGCGAGGTGAAGCTGATCCTCGACGAGGACGGCCACTGCATCGATGTGAAAAAGCGCACCTCCGGCGAGAGCGAAGCTATGATCGAAGAGTTCATGCTGCTGGCCAACCAGTGCGCTGCCCACTTTGCCCGCGTGAAGCAGATCCCCTTCGTGTACCGTGTGCACGAGGAACCCAATGCTGAAAAGCTGGAGCGTCTGCACACTCTGCTGCAGGCCTGCGGCATCAACGATCACTTTGCCAAGGATGTGCCCACCCCCAAGGAGCTGAGCGCCATTCTGGAAGGTGTGCGCGGCGGCCCGTATGAGCAGATCATCAATACCGGTATGCTGCGCTGCATGTCCAAGGCTGTGTATGAGGAAAAACCCAAGGGCCACTACGGTCTGGTGCTGAAGGACTACGCTCACTTCACCAGTCCCATCCGCCGCTACCCGGATCTGGCCATCCATCGCATCATGACCGCCCAGCTCAAGGGCATGGATAAGGATACCATGGTGCTGCGCTACAGCGACTTTGCCGAGAAGGCAAGCAAGCAGTCCAGTGAGCGCGAGATCATTGCAATGCAGATCGAGCGCAAGGCTGAGGACTGCTACAAGGCCGAGTATGCCCGCCGCCATCTGGGCGAGTGCTACGAGGGCCGCATTTCCGGCGTGACCCAGCGCGGCCTGTTCATCGAGTTGGAAAACGGCGTGGAGGGCTTTGTGCCGGCTTCCAGCCTGACCCCCTCCGGCACCATGCTCACCGAGGGCATCCGCCTGTCCGACCCCGTCTCCGGCAAGAACTGGAGCCTGGGCGACACCATGATGATCACCATTGTGCGTGCGGATGTGAACCTGGGCAAGATCGACTTTGAGGTTGCTCCGGCAAGCGCAAAGTAAGCAAAAAAGATCAGAACACCTGTACGGCGTTTTCCTGCATAGGAAGAGACTGTACAGGTGTTTTTTGTCCGCGGACAAGAAGCGATGGAAAAGGGGAGAACGACATGCTGAAAAACGAAACACTGCGCAGAGATGCAGATGCCATCATCCGTGCCAGCCTGAACGCTGTTCTGCCGGACGAAGCGGTGCGCCGCGCGCTGAAAAATTTCCGGCCGCAGGGCGGCAGGGTGCTGCTGGTGGCTGCCGGTAAGGCAGCATGGCAGATGGCCCATGCTGCAGTGAAATTTCTTGGCCGGGTGGATGGCGGTGTGGTCGTGACCAAATACGGCCACGTGAAGGGCACGATCCCCGGCGTGGACTGCTGCGAAGCCGGGCACCCCGTGCCGGATGAGAATGGCTTTGCCGCCACCCGGAAAGCGCTGGAACTGGTGCAGGGCTTAACGGCAGAGGATACGGTGCTGTTTCTGCTGTCCGGCGGCGGCAGTGCACTGTTTGAAAAGCCGCTGATCCCCGGCGCAGAGCTGCAGCAGATCACGGGCCAGCTGCTTGCCAGCGGTGCCGATATCGTGGAGATGAACACCATTCGCAAGCGCCTGTCCGGGGTCAAGGGCGGGCGGTTTGCACAGAGCTGTGCGCCCGCGCAGGTGTTCAGCATCGTGCTCAGCGATATTCTGGGGGACCCGCTGGATATGATCGCCAGCGGCCCGGCGGTGCCGGATACCTCCACCTGTGCACAGGCCCTTGCCATTGCGGAAAAATATCACCTGCAGCTTTCGGCACAGGCCAAGGCTTTGCTGGCACAGGAGACTCCAAAGGTGCTGGACCGTGTTGCCACGCAGATCACCGGCAGCGTGCGGGAGCTGTGCAGCGCAGCAGCCAACGCCTGCCGGGAGCTGGGCTATGAGCCGGTGATCTTGACCGACAGGCTCTGCTGTGAAGCGCGGGAGGCTGGCAGCTTCCTTGGTTCCATAGCCCGCACCCACGCGGGGCAGGGCAAAAAGCTGGCCTTTCTTGCAGGCGGTGAGACGGTCGTCCACCTGACCGGAACAGGTCTGGGTGGGCGCAATCAGGAGCTGGCCCTTGCTGCAGCACCGGTGATCGCTGGGCTGGATGCAGCGGTCTTTTCGGTGGGCAGCGATGGCACCGACGGCCCAACCGATGCTGCGGGCGGCTATGTGGACGGCAGCACGGCCGCGGCACTGGCGCAGAACCAGCTGAACGTGTACGATGTGCTGCAGAACAACGATGCCTACCATGCCCTCAAGGCGGTGGATGGGCTCATCATCACCGGCGCGACCGGCACGAATGTCAACGATGTGGCCGTGGTGCTGATCGGAAATCAAGGATAGAACGAAGCCACCGGGAGTTCTCTGCAAAAAGCGGAAGCGGAACGGATGGAGCTGCAGCGCCGCAAGGAACTTACGGAACAGATGTTCCACGGGATGGCCCGCATCGTGGACCGGTTTGTGGTGTGTGATCTGGAAAATGACCACTATGAATAATGCCTTGCAGGATCATGGATTATATGGGTAAAAAATAAGGTGCTGTCCGCACAGACAGCACCTTATTTTTATGGTTTACATGTGCAGCAGGCTGCGCTGCTCGCTGGCGCGGAACTTGAGTGCCGCAGCAATGAATGCCTTGAACAGCGGGTGAGCACGGTTCGGACGGCTCTTGAACTCCGGGTGGAACTGTGCGCCCAAATGGAAGTCACGGCCGGGCAGCTCTACAGTCTCTACCAGACGACCGTCGGGGCTGGTGCCGGAAATGACAAGACCGGCATCCTGCATCTCCTGACGGAACTCGTTGTTGAACTCGTAGCGGTGGCGGTGGCGCTCCCAGATCTCGGCCTCGCCGTAGCACTCGGCCATCTTGGTGCCGGGCATCACCTTGCAGGGGTATTTACCCAGACGCATGGTGCCGCCCTTGGGAATGTTGCCCTGCTGGTCGGCCATCAGGGCGATCACATTATGCTTGCCATCCGGGGTGAATTCGCTGGAATTTGCATCCTTGTAGCCCAAAACGCCCCGGGCAAACTCCATCACCATGATCTGCATGCCAAGGCAGATGCCAAAGTAGGGAACATGGTTCTCGCGGGCATACTGTGCAGCCTGGATCATGCCCTCAATGCCGCGGTCGCCAAAGCCGCCGGGTACGATGATGCCGTCCACATCTGCAAAGGCTTCCTTGCAGGCGGCCTGGTCGGTCAGGTCCTCGCTTTCCACCCACTTGATCTCCACCTGGCTGTCGTTCTCAAAGCCGGCGTGGTACAGGCTCTCCATCACGGAGAGGTAAGCGTCGTGCAGCTTGACGTATTTGCCCACCAGTGCAATGCTGCAGGTCTTGCTGCGGGTGGCAATGCGGGACACCACCTGCTTCCACTCGGTCAGGTCGGCAGCGGGCACATCCAGCTTAAGCTTCTGCACCACTACCTCGTCCAGACCACCGGTGTGCAGCATCAGCGGGCACTGGTACAGGCTGGGCATGGTCAGGTTCTCGATCACACACTCCGGCTTCACATTGCAGAAGGTGCTGATCTTGCGGCGGATATCGCCGCCCACGCTGCCATCTGCGCGCAGGATGATGATGTCCGGGTTCACGCCCATGCCCTGCAGCTCCTTGACGGAGTGCTGGGCCGGCTTGGATTTGTACTCATCGGAGCCGGAGATATAGGGCACCAGCACCACATGGATGTAGCAGCAGTTGTCGCGGCCCTGCTCCAGGCCCACCTGCCGGATGGCCTCCAGGAAGGGCTGGCTCTCGATGTCGCCGGTGGTGCCGCCGATCTCGGTAATGACCACATCGGCCTCGGTGGAAGAGGCCAGATTGTAGATGTAGCTCTTGATCTCGTTGGTGATGTGGGGAATGATCTGCACGGTCTGGCCCAGATATGCACCCTGACGTTCCTTGTTCAGTACGTTCCAGTACACCTTGCCGGTGGTCAGGTTGGAGTATTTGTTCAGATTCTCGTCGATAAAGCGCTCGTAGTGGCCCAGATCCAGATCGGTCTCAGTGCCATCGTCGGTCACGAACACCTCACCGTGCTGCAGCGGGCTCATGGTGCCGGGATCCACATTCACATAGGGGTCCAGCTTCTGGCTGGCCACCTTCAGACCGCGGCACTTGAGCAGACGGCCCAGCGATGCGGCTGTGATGCCCTTGCCAAGGCCGGAGACGACACCGCCGGTGACAAAGATGAATTTGGTTTGTTTCTCTGCCATAGAATTTCCTCCTCTATTTTTGCTTTTCTGAATTCTTTCCCTTATAAACCTTTGTGAATTCTTTCAGGTGAACGGCCTTGCTCTCAGCCTCTCCCAAAATGAGCCGGTGAAAGCAAGGATACTTTTCCCAATCCAATATTATACACCTATGTCCTCATAATTTTCAAGGACTTCCTGTGCAATTTCTGTGCGGTCACGACGGGTATCCATGGCCTGTTTTTCTATGTAGCGGTGTGCCTCGGCTTCGGTCATGTGCTCGTGCTCCACAAGGCAGCATTTTGCCCGGCTGACCAGCCGCACCTGTGCGATCTTTTCCTGTAAGCGGGCGTTCTCCTGCCGGGCACGCAGCAGGCGGTGGTTGCCCGCCGCCGCCATGTGCATGGCCTGCACAAAAAAGGCGGTGCTGAAGGGCTTTGACAGCAGCAATACCCCCTGCTCGCTCAAAGGCCCCAAAAGCTGCTCAGCCTGTGCGGCCTTGACCAGAAACACGACACCGGCATCTGTTTTTTCCACAGCATTGATGCACACCTCATGCCCGAATTCATCGGGCAGAGGAGAGTTGACCACGATCAGCTCAAAATCCGATTCCGTCATGCGCCGCCGGGCTTCGGCCCCGCTGGGAATGATCACCGGGCGGCTGTAGCCCATTTCGGTCAGCCGTGCAGCGATATACTCGTTGGAGCTTGCACCGGCACTTACGATCAGTGCACGTCCCATTTCCTTCGCTCCTTTCTCCTACACACTCTCTTTTGCAGGGGTCAGATGGCGTTGAAGTAATGGGTACGCTCGTACTCAACAGGGTCGGACGCGTGTTTCAGTGCTTCGCAGCGCTTCAGTTCTTCCGTAAAGTAGCGGCTGGCAAGCTGCTCGGGCAGCACTCTGCGCAAAAATTCGCTCTCCTCCGCAGCCTGCACGGCCTCTTCCAGACTGGCGGGCAGAGTCTCAAGGCTGAGGCCCTCAGCCATAGAGGGGTCGAACAGATTCTTGTTCACAGGGGCAGAGAGCACCATGCGGTTCTCGATGCCGTCCAATCCGGCAGCCAGAACCAGACCAATGGCCAGATAGGGGTTGCAGGCAGGGTCCGGGCTGCGCAGCTCCATGCGGCAGTTGTCGCCCTTTACCTGCGGGATGCGCACCAGCTGGCTGCGGTTCTGGCGGCTCCAGCTCACATAGCGGGGCGCTTCATCGCAGCCAAAGCGCTGATAGCTGTTGGGCAGAGGGTTGGTGAACACGGTCAGCTCCCGGCTGTGGGCCAGCACACCGGCCATAAAGCTGCCTGCAATGCTGTCCGGGGCAATGTCGCCCTCAAACAGGTTGCGGCCATCCATGTAAAGGGACAGGTTGATGTGCAGGCCGCTGCCTGCCTGATCCGGCAGGGGCTTGGGCAGGAAACTGGCGTGGATGCCGCTGCGCATGGCAATGGCCCGCACGATCTGCTTGAACATCATCACGTTGTCGGCGGTCTTGAGGGGGCCTGCGTGGTGGCAGTCGATCTCGTTCTGGCCGTTGCCGCTTTCGTGATGGCTGTGCTGAGGGCTCATGCCCATCTGCTCCATGGTCAGGCAGATGTCCCGGCGGAGGTTCTCGCCTGCGTCCAGCGGGGCCACGTCAAAGTAGCCGCCAAAGTCGATGGGGATACGGGTGGGGCGGCCCCGGTCATCATTCTCGAACAGGTAGAACTCACACTCTGCGCCCACATTGCAGGTGATGCCCAGCTTTTTGAATTTTCGGTTCACGCTGCGCAGAAAGCCGCGGCAGTTGCCGCCAAAGGGCTGGCCGTCCGGCTTTTCTACATCACAGAAGAACTGCATCACCCGGCCCTCGGTAGGCCGCCAGGGGAGAATGGTCACGGTGGAAAGATCCGGCCGCAGCACAAGGTCGCTTTCCTCCACCTTCATAAAGCCGGCAATGGAGCTGCCGTCGAAGCAGACACCGTCTTCCAGAGCTTTGGGCAGATCGTTTGCCAGCACGGCAATGTTCTTCTGAGTGCCAAAGATATCGCAGAAGGCAAAGCGCACAAATTTGACGTTGTTGTCCTCCACAAAATCAAGGATGTCCTGTTGGGTCGAATAGCTCATAATGGTTTCCCTTTCAAATAAAACGCCTAAAGGCCTGCCCTCAGAATGGGAGCAGGTCTTTAGGCTGGTGTAAGAAATAGGAAAAGGAGAATGGCAATTTTAAATTCCGCAGCCTACGGATGCTATTCTGCTGTTACGCTGATGAAAGATCAGACGTAGTAGAGCATCTTGCTGTAGCTGGGCAGAGGCCAATAATCCTCACCGCAGATGGTCTCGGCGTCGTCCGCAGCGGCACGCAGAGCATCCATTGCAGGCAGCACGTTGTCGTGGAAAGCAACGGCCTTTTCTGCCTCGGTGGGCAATGCCTTGGAAGCATCCACTGCATCCTGCAGGGTATCGACGGCGTCGCTCATAGCATCGGCATCAGCAGAGAGCTTAGTCAGGGTCTTGGTCTCACTGCGCACGCTGATGTTCTCGCTGACGGCCAGCTTGGATGCTGCGGTATTGGCAAGCTCGCTCATGTAGGAGTTGACGGCAGGCAGCAGCTGCTTGCGGGCCATTTCCAGCATGGTCAGAGCCTCGATGTTGATGATCTTGGAGTAGTGCTCCATTTCTACCTCGTAGCGGCTCTCCATCTCTACCTTGGTCAGTACGCCGAACTCTTCCATCAGGGCAATGTTCTTGGGCTCGATCAGGGCAGGCAGAGCAGCGGGGGTGTTCTTCTTGTTGGGCAGACCGCGCTTTGCAGCTTCCTCTTCCCACTCGGCAGTGTAGCCGTTGCCGTTGAAGATGACGCGGCGGTGGTCGCGGATGGTGCGCTTGACCAGAGCGATGGCAGCGCTGGTAAAGTCCTCGGCCCCCTCCAGCTCGTCGGCGTAGCCTTTCAGCTCCTTGGCGACAGCGGTGTTCAGGATGGTGTTGCAGTCGCTCAGGTTCTCGGCGGAGCCGGGCATACGGAACTCAAACTTGTTGCCGGTGAAGGCAAAGGGAGAAGTACGGTTGCGGTCGGTGGTGTCCTTGCTGAACTTGGGCAGCACGTCCACGCCCAGGTCCATCTTCATCTTGACGGGGCCCGCGTAGGGAGAATCGGACGCAATGGCGTCGATGACGGCCTCCAGCTCTTCGCCCACGAAGATGGAGATGATGGCCGGAGGTGCCTCGTTGGCACCCAGACGGTGATCGTTGCCGGGGGTAGCCACGGAGGTCCGCAGCAGGTCGGCGTACTCGTCCACAGCCTTGATGACGGCGGCCAGGAACACCAGGAACTGCAGGTTCTCCATGGGGGTGTCACCGGGATCCAGCAGGTTCTCCTC
>OINY01000254.1_pt1 | contig 15079 bp, 13 predicted proteins | sample 1585421 | NCBI WGS metagenome assembly OINY01 (sample SAMN02674697, study PRJEB24791) | human gut metagenome, SKBSTL033 | isolation source: stool | host: Homo sapiens | place: USA
CAAAAATGCTCTTGATGTGGTTGTACAGTGCCTCGATCTCGAAGATGATCATGGCGACACCGGCCAGAGGCACGGGGAAGTACATCCAGAAACGGCTCAGCCAGGGCATCGAGACATAGAAGCCGCGGCCGCCCAGGGTGGTGGCGTAGTTCCAGCCCACCACCAGCATGATGATGCCCAGGACACAGACAGCCAGATCGGCCAGAATGTCCAGCACCTTGACCACCATCTTGGGCAGGTAGACGTCAAACGCGGTCATACGGATGTGCGCGCCGCGGCGGATGGCCAGAGCCGCGCTCAGAACGGCCATATAGCTCATGCAGGTCAGCACGACCTCCTCGGACCAGGCGGGGTCCGGGATGAACGGGACGTAACGACCAATGACCGACATGGTGGTGATGAGAATATCTGCGATCAGCAGCAGCTTGCAGATAAACAGAACCACTTTGTAGGTGATGTCGTACGCCGGTTTGATCTTATCCAATGTGGTAAAGATTTTCGGCATAGTCTTTCCTCCATATAAAAACCCGGCAGGTCTGCGGGCGTATTCCCGTAGTCCCCCGCCGGGCTCATGTACGATTTCAGAACAAGAGGCTTACTTTACAAGCTTAGCCTTTCATGTCCAGCAGCTGCTGATACAGCTCCGCCTGGTCAGAGGTGTTCTCGCTGATGACCTTAGCGCAGGCCTCCTGCCAGGGTGCCTTATCGGGCACATCCACAACATTGCAGCCGGAAGCTTTCAGCTCGTCCAGAACCTTGTTCTCAGCGGTCTCAGACAGCTCCGCGTTGAATGCCTGGGTATCCGCACCGGCCTCCATGATGGCAGCCTGCTGGTTCTCGGTCAGCTTGCCCCATGCGTTATCAGTGATAACAGCCTGAACAGCGCCCAGAGTGTGGCCGTCCAGGATCAGGTTGTTGGCAACCTCGGGGAATGCATTGGACTTGTAGTTTGCGATGGGCTGCTCAGCACCATCCACAACGCCGGTCTGCAGTGCGCTGTACAGCTCACCGAAGGAAACGACGGTGGGGTTAGCGCCCAGACCCTCGACCAGGCCGTTCATGACGGGGTCGTTGGACACGCGCAGCTTCAGGCCCTTGAAATCATCAATGCCGGAAACAGGGTTGACCGTGAAGAAGTGACGGAAGCCCTCTTCGCCGTAGAAGACACCACGAACGGGCAGGCCCAGCTCCTGAGGCTCGTTCAGGAACTCAGGTGCCAGATCGCTGTTGGCGAAGTTCCAGAAGTGTGCGCGGTTCTCGAAGGTGAAGGGGATGGACAGCAACTTGGACTTGTTGCAGCCGTAGCTGGTCAGTGCGAAAGCGGAGATACGGCTCATATCGATGGAGGTAGAACCGCCCAGGATTGCGTCCAGAACGTCGTTCTCAGAACCCAGAACGCCGGAAGCCTGCACGTCGATGACGACGGAACCGCCGGTCAGCTCCTCGACCTTCTCCTTGAAGTGGGTAGCGGTCTGACCAACGATGGTATCCAGCGGGTTGACCTCGGCGTAGACCAGAGTCACCTTGGGATCGTTTGCAGCAGCAGTAGCATCACCAGCAGCAGAAGCTGCGGTGGAAGAAGCTGCGGTAGAGGTGGAAGCAGCAGCAGAATTGCTGGAGCCACCACATGCGGTCAGAGCCAGAGCAGCGGCGGAAACACCGGCTGCTGCCAGAAAGCTGCGACGAGTGATCTTTTTCATAATAAATCGTCCTCCTTAAATCTCCCGAACAGCACGGTCTGCACAGGACCCGCATGCCGTTCATTTACTGTACACACTTTAGCAAATTTTTTTAAACGAAACAAGGGCTTTCAAAAAATGTCCTGTTTTTTGAAAAAATGTCAGAATTTCTTTTGTGAAAAATGCCAAGTGCTTTGCTTTTTGTTTGTGCACCTTCGCCTAACAGATGGATACATTTCTGTATTCCAGATAGAAGCAAAGCGCTGGATGCCCTTCCCTTTGGGGTTCAGAGCACACAGCGCTTTGCCGGTTCTTTATTCTGTTTTCCTGATTTCTTTGCCCATCTTTTCCGGGCTTTGCTGTGGGGCTTATGCCTGCCGGATGCGGGCGATCAATTCGCCCTGCTGGGCAAACCGATCATACATCGGCTGCACAGCAGCACGGAACCTTGCCTTTTCTTCTTCGTCCAGCTCTGTCACCTCAATGCCTGCTGCACGCAGATCACTTTCCGATTCCGCCTCCTGCTGCGCCCAGAGCCTGCGCTCCACCTTGGCGCTCTCCCGGGCACACAGGCGGATGATCTCCGGGTAGCGCTCGTCCAGTGCGGCCAGCTTTTCCATCACAGCAGGGCTTGCAAGCTGCACCTCCGGCACGCGGGTATGCTCATCCTTTAAAAAGTAAGGTGCCACCTCGTAGTGACCCATGGCTTCGTAGCTGGGCCAGTTGTTCTCTGCGCCATCGATCTCACCGTTGTGCAGGGCGGCATACACCTTGCTGTACACCACCTTTACCGGCTTTGCGCCGAGGTCGGTGATCATTTCGCTCATCATGTCCGATTCCTGCACGCGGATGGACAGGCCTTGCAGATCCGCAAGGCCTGTCACCTTCTGCCGGGTGTAGATGCTGCGCACACCGGCATCGAACCATGACAGTCCCGTCAGCTCCAGCGACTCCAGCGTGGAGAGGAACTCGTCGCCGATGGTCCCATCCAGCACGCGCCACATCTGGTCAGCGTCGGTGTAAAGGTACGGCAGCTGCAATACGCTCAGCGCCGGCTCGTACTCTGCCAGCTGGCTGAGGGACACACGGGAGAAATCAATGCCGCCAAACTGCATCTGCTGGATCACGCTCTGTTCCGCGCCCAGCTCTCCCCCGCTGTACACCAGCACTTTCACGCGGCCATCGGTGCGCTGGGCCACAAGATCCGCAAAGGCCAGCGCCGCCTGCGTAGTAGGATAATCCTCCGGCTGGTTCTCCGCATAGCGCAGGATCAGCTCTGCCCCCGGCTCGTCCTGTACCGGCTGGTGACCGCAGCCGGCCATTGGCAGGGTCAGCACCGCCGCGCCGAACAGGGCGATCAGCATCTGGCGGCGGGTCACAGGCGGGCCTCCCGTGCAGCCTTGGCCGCTTCCCTGCGGTACTGGGTGGGGGTCATGCCGGTGCGTTTTTTAAAGGTGCGGGCAAAATAGCTGGAATCCTCGTAGCCCACCATGGAAGCCACCTCTGCTGCCGAACGGAACGGGTCGGTAAGCAGCTCCTTGGCAGCGTTGATCCGCAGTTCGGTCAGGCAGTCCAGAAAGTTCATCTTCTGGTACTTCTTGAACTGTGCCGAGAGATACGCCGGGCTGATATGCAGGATCTCGCTCACACTGTCCAGCGAGAGGTCGAACATATAGTTATCCTCCATATACTTGCGCACATGGGCCATGACCAGTGCATTGCGGTCGTTCTCCCCTGCTTCGGCGGCTTCATCCTCCGGGTCAGCTTCCGGCTCCGGTTCCACCGGAGCCAGCTCTGCAAGGCGGCGGCCCGCCTCGATCTGACGGATGGCCTTGCGGATGGAAGCTTCCACTTCGTCCGGGTTCACCGGCTTGAGCAGATAATCGCAGGCACCCAGATGCATGGCCTCGTGGGCGTACTGGAACAGACTGTAGGCCGTAACAAAGATCACCTTGCACTCCGGGCGCTGTTCCAGCACGGCGCGGGCTGCATCCAGACCGTTCATACCGGGCATCTCAATGTCCATCAGGATCAGGTCTGCGCCCCACAGCACCGCCGTATCCGCTGCCTTGCGGCCGTTCTCGGCAGTCTCGATGGTCACTTCGTGCTCAAAGCGGCGGGCCACGATGTCCGCCAGCGTTTCCCGTTCCAGTGCTTCATCATCCGCGATCAACAGACGAATCATTCCTCAAACTCCTCCTCATTCTCCACCAATGGCAGATACAGCACCACCGCCGTACCGCGTCCCGGATGGGACCGTATCACAAAGCGGCTGTTCCGATCCAGCAGACGCAGGCGGGCCGCAACATTATAAATGCCGATATGCTCCCAGCGCTCACCGGGCTGGCTGAGCGCCCCGCGCAGCTGTCGTAATTGATCCAGCTGGATGCCCACGCCGTTATCCACCACGCGGATGCACAGCAGTCCCTTCTCCCGCAGAGGGTTCACGCGGATGCGCACCACACCGCCCTCCTCTTTGGGGCAGATGCCGTGCTTGAAGGCATTTTCCACGATGGGCTGTAAAATAAAGGACGGCACCATGGTCTCGGTAAGATCCAGCGAATCGGAAATGCGCCACTCCATACGCACCCGCTCACCAAAGCGGACATGGTAGATGGAGTAATATTCATCCACGATGCGCACCTCACGGGAGAGCGGCACCTGTTCATCGTTGCTCATCAGGCTGTAGCGCAGCAGGTGCGAAAGCGCCATGATGAGCGCCTGCGTACGGTAGGCCGTCTCGGTGCCGGCGGTCTGCTGGATCACATTCAGGGTGTTGAACAGAAAGTGCGGGTCGATCTGGCTGCGCAGCTGCTGCAGCCGGCTGCGCTCCATGCGGTTCTGCAGCTCCAGTGCTTCGGTCTTCTGGCGGTGCAGCTCCCGCTCGATCTCGTTTTTCTCCTGCAGGGTGGTCACCTGCTGGGCCATGGAGTGCTTCATGATGTTGAAGGACTCGGCCAGCTGAGCGATCTCCGGCTGCTTGGGCAGCGGGATGTCCGGGGTGTCGAACTCACTTTTGCCAATGGCGCGGGAGGCAGCGATCATCTGCTGCACCGGCGTGAGCAGACGCATGACCATCAAACCGGTAACGCAGCCCAGCGCCACGCACAGCGCCACCACCACCGTCTGCAGCATGGTGATGCGCTCGTTCAGGGCCGAGATGGTGGTGTAGGTGGTCTGGGAATCCTGAATGGCGGTTTCCAGCAATTGCAGGGTGTACTGGCTCAGGTAATCGCCGCAGGGCACCACCTTTGCATAATACAGCTGGGAAGCTGCGGCATCGTTGCCGCTGAGCAGGTCGTTTTCCAGCTCATCCAGCAGGCCGGTGTAGGTCTGATAGACCGTATCCACTGCGCTGTAGAGCACCCGCTGCTCATCGCTGACGCTTTCCAGACTGTTCAGGCTGGTACCGATGCGCCAGAGCCATGCGTTGCAGGTGGAAGATGCCGACTGCAGCCGGTCAATGATCTCCTCCGGCTCGCTGTTCTCCCAGCGGTAGTTCTCCAGCACGGAAATAGAGCTTTCCACACCGCCCTGAAAGCGGCTGATGGCGTTGAAGCAGCCCATCTGCGCGTCCTGTACTGCCTGCACTGCTCTGGACTGGTAGCCATTGAGCGTGAGCTGCATGGCAAAGGCCGCAAAAAATGCTGCCAGACACAAGCCCATGCGCTGCTTGAGGGTGATCTGCCGCTTGCGGTGCTGCAAAGCCTGCCGCCTCCTTTCGTTTGGTAACGATTTATTGTACCACGCTTTGGGCCGGATTGGCAAGGTTTGCATGTTTTTCTCTTGCCTAAACCGCGCAATTGTGGTACGATGCCTGTAAATACAAAGGAGGCGACTTTATGTCCCAGACCATCTCCGTTTCCACCACCATGGGTGAGCAGGGCTTCCGCGATTTTGCCGTGTTCGATGCATTCCATCACCGCAAAGCATGGCTGCGTCCCGCTGTTTTTGCCGCCATCATGCTGGCTTTTGCCGCCGTCTGCCTTTCGCAGCTGGGCAAGCGCCCGGGTGCCGGGCTGCTGGCTGCTGTGCTTGCCATTGTGGGCATCGGCCTGCCGGTGAGCTACTTTTACTCGTTCTTCCGCAGCGTTTCCCGGCAGATCAAACAGATGCACCTGCCGCGTGCCTTCTACCGTGTGGAGCTGGCCGACACCGGCATTGCTGTGTGGATGTACGGCCAGCAGGACAAGCCCGAACCCACCAGCCGCCACGCATGGGACAGCTTTTACTGCGCCTACCGCACGGACAATGCGGTGTACCTCTACGTAGAAAAAGAGAAAGCTTACTTACTGAACGACCGCATGGAAGTGGTGTGGAAGTTTTTGGCCGGCATCCTGCCAAAGGAAAAGCTGCATGACTGCCGAAAAGCATAAGATCCAGCATATATACAGGCAAAAAGAACTGCTGATGAGATATCAGCAGTTCTTTTTTGTATATAAAAAACCCACGCTGCGGCAAAGCAAAGCGCAGCGCGGGTGCGAAGATAGCTTATGTTATTGCGTCAGCCGATCAGCGGGCAAGCGTATACTTGTGCAGAGTCTTGCGCACAGCGCCGGGGCCTGCAAACAGCTCCTTGGCCATTGCCTCGATCTTCTCGCCCAGACCAACGGCATACAGATCCACGCCGAACACGTCAACACGGCTGTACAGCTTCTTCAGGCAGCTGAAGTCCTGCTCGCCTTCCTTGACCTCCAGCGGAGCAACGATGGCCTGCAGCTCAGCCAGCAGCGGATCGGTGGAAGGCTCAAAAGCCTGACCGTTGTCATCGATGCCCTTCAGGTAGCGGGCGTAGCCTGCCAGCACCAGCGGGATCAGGATCAGGTTGCTCTTGTCCAGACCGCGTGCCTCGTAGGCCTTGATGGTCTCACCAAAGCGGATGGCCAGCTTCTGGGAGGTATCGGTTGCAATACGCTGGGGAGCATCCGGCATGAAGGGGTTGGGCAGGCGGCGGTTGATGACAGCGCCGATGAACTCATAGGGGTTCAGGACACCCGGATCGACGACGACGGGCATTGCCTCGATGTAGCCGATCTTCTGGATGAAGGCACGCAGGTCTTCATCGGCCATCTCGGCGGAGATGAGGGTGTAACCCAGCATGCAGCCATAGATGGACATTGCAGTGTGCAGCGGGTTCAGGCAGGTGCACACCTTCATCTTCTCGATCTTGTCCACAGTCTCACGGTCGCAGTACAGCACACCGCCCAGCTCCAGCGGAGGACGGCCATTGGTGTAGTGATCCTCGATGCACAGGTACTGGGTCTCTTCGGCGTTGACGAAGGGAGCGGTAAAGGTGTGCTTCTCGGTGACGATGGTGTAGTTGTCCTCAAAGCCGTCGTCGGCCAGCATCTGCTGGACCTTGGCATCCGGGCGCGGGGTGATCTTGTCGATCATGCTCCAGGGGAAGGTGATTTTGGTCTCGTCCTGCACATAGGCCAGGAACTCGGCGGGCACCAGACTCTGCTCCACCCACTTGGCAGCATAGGCGTGGACAGCGTTCTTGACCTTATCGCCGTTGTGGGAGCAGTTATCCATGCTCTGGACGGTCAGGGGCAGCTTGCCGGCCTTGAAGCGCTCGTACAGCAGAGCAGTGACCTTGCCCATGGCCAGCACGGGGGTCAGGCCGCGCTCCAGATCAGCAGGAGCAACGCCGTAGCCCTTCTCAGTGATGGTGAAGGAGATCATCTGCAGGCTGGGGTTCTGGAAGATCTCCACCAGACGTGCCCAGTCCTCGCCGAAGGAGTAGTCAGCCTTCAGGCTCTCGGTAACGGAAGCCACCACCTTCTTCTCGATCTCGCCGGTGGACTTCAGGCAGACCAGCAGGCTCATATTGTCGTAGGGACGATAAGCCTTGTCGATGATCTCGTAGTCAAAGCTCTCGGCCACGATGACACCGCGGTCATACTTGCCGGTGTTCAGCGCATCGTTCAGGATGGCAGCCGGGAATGCACGGAAGATATTGCCTGCGCCGAAGTGCACCCAGGTGGGTTCGGCGTGGGTCTTGGCCTTGACAGCCTCGATATCGAATTTGGGCAGCTCATAACCCTTCTCTGCCCACTCGGCGGACAGATTGCCGTTTTTGATCTCAGACAGCTTCATATTTATCAGCCCTTCTTTTTCTCTTCATCCAGACGATCCAGCAGATCCCAGACACCCAGCATGTACTGAACGCCCAGAGCACGGTCATACTTGCCGTAACCGGGGCGGCAGTTGCCGGGGCCTTCCTCCCACAGCTGACGGCCGTGGTCGGGACGGATGTAGCCTTCAAAGCCGCAGTCATGGTAAGCACGCAGCACCTCGATGATGCCGGTCTCGCCGCAGCAGTCGCGGTGAGCAGCCTCGGAGAAGTCGCCATTGGGGAAGTGGTGGATGTTGCGGATGTGACCAAAGGCAATGCGGTCGCAGTGCTTGCGCACGATCTCGGCACAGTTGTTGTTGGGGTTTGCGTTCAGGCTGCCGGTGCACAGGGTCAGGCAGTTGTACGGATCATCCACCATGCTCAGGAAGCGGTCGATGCTCTCAGCATCCACCAGCAGACGGGGCAGGCCGAAGATATCCCAAGGGGGATCATCCTGATGGATAGCCATTTTGATGCCGCACTCATGGCAGGTGGGCATCAGTGCTTCCAGGAAGTACTTCAGGTTTTCCCACAGCTTTTCCTTGGTGACAGGGGCGTAAGCCTTGAACAGCTCGTCCAGCTTTGCCATGCGCTCCGGCTCCCAGCCGGGGAAGGTCATGTTATACTTCTCAGTGAAGGACATGATGTACTCAGCCATAGCCTTGTAATCGCCCTTGATCTTGTCCTTCTCATAGAACAGTGCAGTGGAGCCGTCGCCCACGGGGTGGAACAGATCGGTACGGGTCCAGTCGAACACCGGCATGAAGTTGTAGCAGATGACCTTGACACCGAACTTGGACAGATTGCGGATGCACTGCTTGTAGTTCTCGATGTACTTGTCGCGGGTGGGCAGGCCGATCTTGATGTCATCGTGGACGTTGACCGACTCGACCACGTCCATGTCGAAGCCGTAGGCGTGGATCTGATCGGCTACCTTCTGGATCTCGTCGATCTCCCAGATCTCGCCGGGCATCTTGTTGTGCAGCGCCCAGACGATGCTGGTCACGCCGGGGATCTGCTTGATGTCGCTGAGGGTGACGGGATCGTTGCCCTCGCCATACCAGCGCCAACCCATTTTCATAGGCATAGGAAAATCCTCCTGTTTTATATTTTCTGCTTTGCATTTTCCGCGCAGCCGTGTGCCGCGCTCTTGTACTTATATTCTAGTATATCAGTTGCGTTTTTTCAATGGTCGCTTTGCCGGTTTTTAATGTTTGTTCTTGTATACTTTAGACAAAAAGAACAAAAATCCGTCGGACATCACCCGCCCGACGGATTTTTACACGATCCAAAATGCCGGTTTCAGCGTTTCAGCTTCTGCCGGATGGACGGAGCCAGCACATCCTTGAAATATTCAAAGGTGTCCAATTCCAGAATGGCAGAGCCTGTCAGATAAATGCCCAGACCAACCACCACCTGAATGATCACCGTCAGCAGATCCGGCAGGTGCAGGAAAATGACCAGATACATGCACAGGCCCGCGCCCGCTGCCAGCAGCAGGGTCGGCAGGATATCACGCATCTGTTCCAGATAGCCATAGCCGATCAGCTTTTTGTTGAGCTGTGCATCCAGGATCTGGGTCACAACATTCGTGATCAGCATACCATATGCAATGGCCTCGACGCTGACACGGAATGTTGCCAGCAGAAGAAGGATGCACACCCCTTCGTTCAAAAGCTGACATTTCAGGTAAAGATCGCTGCGGCCCACCGCCTTGGCTGCATTCAGGTTTGCCGTGATGATCGGCCAGCACGCATACCCCAGACAGAACACCCTGAGGAACAGCACACAGGGCAGCCACTTCTCGGTGAGGATCAGGCGCACCAGCGGTTCGGCACAGAACGCAGTGCTCATCATCACCGGCGCAATAATATAGGTACAGGTCTTGATGGAGCGGCGGGTCATGTTCTTGACCTGCGCACGGTCATCCTGCAGTGAGGACATGACCGGGAACAAAACGCTCTCAATGGAAGTATCCACGCTTGACGCGATATTATAAGTCAGGTTATCGCCCTGATTGTAATACGCCAGATCCGCCGAGGTGTACATCTTGCCGATGATCAGGCTGCGCAGGTTGTTGTAGATGACGCTGCTCAGCGACGAGGCCAGCAGCTTCCAGCCATAAGAGAGCAGCCCTTTCAGGTGCTGCCACGAAAACTCCATCTTAGGCCGCCAGGAGGACAGCTTCCACAGCACCAGCGTGTCCACCGTGATATTGGATACCTGCTGCACCACCAGCGCCCAGACTCCAAAGCCCATATAGGCAAGGCCCAGGCCCAGGACCGTGGATACGATCGCGCCCGCAAAGGCGGAATAGAAAAAATACTGGAACTTCATGTTCCGGGTCACATGCGCCTGCTGGATCGTTTTGATGCCGCAGACCGCCACTGTCAGGCTGATGCCGCGAAAGATCGGGGTCATGCTGGGGTCATTGTAGAAAGCAGCCAGATACGGTGCCGCCACGAACATTCCCCCATACAGCACAAAGCTGATCACAATGCTGAAAAAGAACGCCGACGAGTAATCCAGCTCGTCCACTTCCTTCTTCTGCACCAGCGCGGTGCCAATGCCGCAGTCCAGCAGGACATACATGATATTGTTGAACACCGTCACCAGTGCCACCTTGCCGTAATCATCGGGTGTAAGGATGCGCGCCAGAAGGATGGACACCACCGCTGAGATCAGCTGCACACCGCACCGCTCTGCAAAGCGCCAGAAAAAACCGTTTACAATAACATTTTCTTTTTTCTCGTTCATTCCTGCGTCCACTCAAATTCCTTTCAAAAAACCGGTCGGTCTGCACCCTGCGCAGAAATGCATTTCCGCCGTATCCTTATCATCTTCTTCCCTGCTGCCAAAACAACTGAGCAGAGATAGTTAGTTTTATAATATCACACCCATCCATGCATTTCAACCAACATATTCTTAAGAGAAATGACGGCCCGAAAATTTCATTTAAAAAGAGAAAAAGCGCTTGACTATCTGCCAGGAACGTGGTAATATATTCAAGCAGTCCGCATCACGGTCTTTCACCTCAGAGATTTCAGGGCTGCGAAAACAATACGGTATGCGAGGGTGGCGGAACTGGCAGACGCGCACGTTTGAGGTGCGTGTGGTTTATCCTTGGGGGTTCGAGTCCCCTCCCTCGCACCAAAAGATACCCGCGAAGTTACGTTGAAAATTCGTAGCTTCGCGGGTTTTTCGTTTTTGGCAGTGGTCAGATACTGCCAGATACTGCCCAATACTGCCTGATTTTGCGGGGGCATTGTAGTGAGACTGTAGTGTAAAAAAAAATTGCCCTGGGAGGCCAGCTTTCACCGTGCTCCCCGGGGTGACTTGTAGGGAAATTAAAGATTTTTGCTCACATAGGCATCCAGCTGAGCGGTGTACCGGGCGTTCTCCTTCTCCCGCAGATGCTGGTAGATGCGCCGGGTGGTCATGATATCCGAGTGACCCAGGAGCTGCTGCGCCACCATATCCGGCACGCCCGCGTAGAAAAGATTCGTGGCGAACAGGTGCCGGAACTGGTGGGCCGTGACCAACGGTTTATACACGACCCTCTCCACGATCCGCTCCGGGCGGTTCTGGTATGCGGGCATCTTCGTTGTGCGGGTGTAGCTCTCACACAACCCCAGCTCTCGGCAGTACAACATCCATTGATGGCTGTACTGACACTGAGTGAGCGGCTTGCTTGTGCCGGACAGAACATAGTCCTCCGGCTGGTGCGCAGCCTTCCCCGCTTCCAGCATGGGCCGCAGCGGTGTCAGCACAGGGATGCTACGGTAAGCCTTCTCCGTTTTCAGCAGTTCCCGGTAGGGCTGATTATGGTCCCACGGCATGGCCTGTACCAGCGTGATCTTGCCCGCGTCCAGATCCACGTCCTTCCACTGCAAGCCGTTTGCCTCGCCCATGCGCAGCCCGGTGTACTCAAACAGCCACGCCCAGAAGCCGCAGCCCTCCGGGTGGGTGTTGATCAGATCGCGCTGTTCCTCGGTGGGCTCCACCCTGCGGCCATCTTTCAGCCCGGCGGGCAGCCTCGCCAGCAGCACAGGATTACCGGTGCCGTGGAAGTTCGCACACCAATAGGTGAAGATGCAGGACAACACGCTTTTTGCGTTTTTGATGGAATGCTTGCTTTTGCCCTCCATCTTCAGGTGCGCCAGATACCCGCCCACCGCCTGAGCATCGATGTCGTTCATCACGGTATCGCCAAAATAGGCTCTGGCAGGAGCAAAGTGCTTCTTGTAGGCGTTCACCGTACCCCGCCGCACCGGCTTTTCCGGGCCCCGGATATACTCTTCATACGCCACCGACACCGCCCGGAACGTGTAGCGCTTTTCCTTCGGGTCCATGCATTCCAGCTTATACGCCAGCACCGCGTCCTGATATTTGTGCTCCGCTTCGGCCTTGGTCTTGCCGTAAAACACCCGGGACTTCGGCAGACCCACCGAACGGTGGATGCAGACACCGCCGTCCGGGCGCTTTGCGGGCTGCTTCTTTGATTCAGCCATAAAAATAACACCTCCATAAGGGTACACTTTGACAAGCCTGCCCAGAGGTGCTACAATACAGATGTCTGGTCTGTGCTTCCCACCTCTGGGCAAGCCGATCTATTCCAAACGCTCTCGGTGTTGGCGCACCGGGGGCGTTTTTGCATTTTCAGGTTCACCCACCACATGCAAACCTGCGCAACGCACGCATATGGCGGCAACAAAAGTCTAGTTGACTGCAACAAAAAGGAACATACAAACTTTGTAGTCACGAAAAAGTGAGTGTTCATGCGGGCTTTTGGGCAAAACATACAGAGGCATACTCAAACTCTTATCCTGACCCTGAACAGAAGAAAAGAAGAGTATACGCACGTGAGAACGCGCTTGATGCCCGCACGCGTAGGGTTTATAGGGATTTCTGTAGTCAAAGTTACACGTATGCAAGCGGGAGGTCAGCCGATCCAGTGCATCCAGCCTACGGCCTTACCCTCGATCTGCACGTCGTTCATTTCCTCACGGCGACGAATGATCGATTCAAAGGCGGGATTCTCGGGCCGCAGCTCAATGTAATCGTTGTGCAGGTACACTCGCTTGAGTGTAGCTTCTTCCCCTATTCGCACAGCAGCGATCTCGCCATTCTCCACCTCAGGCTGAATGCGGATATACACCACGTCCCCGTCGTGGATGCCCGCACCGATCATGCTTTCACCCTGGCATTTCAGGGCAAAGTCACAGCGCATATCCACCGGGGCGTTTACGTCGCCCTCCCGGTTCTGGATGGCCGTGATGGGGTCGCCGCAGGCGATGGCACCGATCAACGGCACCTTCCTCATCTTCGGCAGCGGCATGAAGCCCGGAGGGATGGTGGGCTTTTTATCGAGCTGCACCGATACTTTGGGCGCGCTTCTTTCCGCAGGGACGTCGTACCCCATCAGCCAGGCCTCCGACACGTTCAGAGCGCGGGCGAGCTCATACACAGCGTCCTGCTTTCCTTCCCAGTCGCCCTTCAGGTAGTGAGAGATGCTGTATTTAGAGATTCCAGAGCGGGTAGCCAGTTCGATCTGCTTCATCCCGCGCAGATCCAGTCCTTCCCGTAGGCGCTGCGCAAAGGTCGCGGTCTTCTTCGCCATAATGGTGGCTCCTTTCTTTACGTTCTGGTGTAAGTATAATATACCGGTTGCGAAAAATCAATACCAATTGCGAACTAAATTGTGAAATCTCTATTTTTGTGTTGACATTTCGCAATTGCCGCGTTATACTTTGGCCGTGGTTGCGAAACCGCAACACTACAGATAGGAGGTGAAAACTATGCCCACCATGGATTACACCCTGCTGCGCGGGCGCATCCGCGATTGCGGAATGACCCAGAAGGATTTAGCGGAAAAAGCTGGGATCAGCGAAGGGCAGTTCTGCCAGAAGCTGGCCGGGAATTTTGCATTCCGTCAGGACGAGATCGACCGAATTTGTGCCTTGCTGAGCATTTCGGCCGCAGACATTGGCCGCTACTTCTTTTTACCGAAAAAGTTGTGATTTAACAACATTCAAGGAGTAACCACACATGAAACGCCCAGACGCTTGGCACGACGCGTATCGCGCCATCTATTCCACCACCGGATGCATCCGGCTGACCGTCGCACAGGCCGCTGCCCAGATGGGCACCAGTCCCAAGCGGGTCACGCAGCAGTATCCGTATGGTTGGAGCGGTCAGGGCCGGGGCAAGACCATCCGGCTGGACACCCTGCTGGATCAGGAATTCAAACTTTACTGAGGAGGAATCACAATGAGACTGAAACCCGGAGTTTTGCAGTGGGCAGCGGTCGCCTGCTTCTGCGTCGGCCTGATCTACGCCCTCGGCCTTGAGGGCAGTGCACAGATCGGCCAGCCCATCACAGACGGCGAGTTCATCACCGCGATGGTACTGATCCTGACCTCCATCGCGCTGGGCCGTCTGAGCTTTGCGCTTGAGAACCGGCAGCAGCGCAGCCGCTATGGCAAGATCAACCGCACCCACGCCCGCAACACCGAATACCCTGCCCTGCCGGAGCACAGCAGCCGCAGGGACGCATGAGAGGAGGACACACGATGTTTAACGACAAACCGAATTTCTTCTTCATGCCTTCCGCATCAATGTTCAATTTGTCAAAACCGGGGATTTTGTCCAATGCTTTATTGATGACTACGGCAAATGGAACGAAACCTGCGCAGAAAGGCTGGGGAATGGAGATACCCTCCATCTTGTCGTAGAACCCCTGGAATTTGTCGGCGGTATAATCGGCCATAATCAGGGTAATGATGTAGCAGATGATAGCGGCGAAGAAGCCCCACCAGATATTGTCGCTGGCAAAATAAACGACTGCGCCGATAAATGCGAAATGCCAGTAGTTCCAAAGGTCGATATTGACTGTACGGGTCGTTTTCGTTAATAACATCAGAAGATTTACTCCCAAACATACCGGAATGATGAATGCACCCACCGATGTGTTATAGGCTACAGCCGCAGCTGCAGGCCATCCCATGTCGAATACTTTCAACTGCAGGCCGTAGATTTCAACGACTTGGCTCAGAGCAGGACCGAGGCTGCTGGTCAACAACGCAGTGACAACTGACAGACCTACGAAACCGACACCTACCAGCAGACCACTCTTTAGCGCCTTACTGAATTTGATGCCGATGCATACTCCCAAAATTGTAAAGATTATAGGCATCATCACTGCTGCTCCTAAGCCGATGATATAGCCGAAAACTTGTTCCATTCTCTTGTGATTTAATTAGGTAATTGAGTTTGTTTTTGC
>OINY01000266.1_pt1 | contig 14510 bp, 8 predicted proteins | sample 1585421 | NCBI WGS metagenome assembly OINY01 (sample SAMN02674697, study PRJEB24791) | human gut metagenome, SKBSTL033 | isolation source: stool | host: Homo sapiens | place: USA
CTCTTCGATAGTCGTTCTATTGCCTCTATCATCACGGATAATGATGTTCCCCAAAATATCCTTTTCAATAGTCTTTCTATTGCCTTTATCATCACGAATGATGATATTCCCTAAGATATCCTTTTCAATAGTCTTTCTATTACCATTATCATCACGGATAATGATATTACCTAAAATATCCTTTTCAACAGTCTCTCTCCCTTGGTCAACTCCCGAATACTCATAATTATCTTCAACAAGATTTGCACCATAGCCCTTTATTATATAAGGAGCCAAAATAAACTGGGCAACAAACAGGATAAATAAAATCTTTTTCATGGCGTTTTTCTTTTGGTTTAGAACAAAAGTAACGCAGGAAAATCAGAATTAATAAGTGAATTCCATAATTGTCAGTAGGGAAAAACCTAAAATAAAAAGGATTAGCGCATGCAGTAACGGTATATCCATAATATACTACCTAATTGGTCCCCAGAATGGTCCCCCCAAAAAGAAATTCCTTGAAAGTACTTGACTTTCAAGGAATTCAAAGTGTTACTTGAGGTTCCTGGCGGATTCGAACCGCCGTACACGGTTTTGCAGACCGCTGACTAAGCCACTCATCCAAGGAACCTTGTCGTTAGCAATCTTTGTTTCTCGATTGCGGTTGCAAAGGTACGACATTTTTTTTAATCTGCAAATATTCTGCTATTTTTTTCTCACTTTTTCTGCATTTTTTTCGCAACCGTACTTTGGCTTGTTCTGCATAGACTTCATGGCGCAGTCCGAACTACAGCATTCACACGGATTGCTATTGTTCTTTATGCGCTTGAAATACTGAAAGATACGTATGCTTATCCATATGGTGCAGAGGCATACAATTGCAATAACTATAATTTGTTGTAATTCCATGCTTGATAAACAAATAATTTTAGGTTTAGGTTTATTAAACGATAAGACTTCCTATTTGAAATACAGTAAATGCAATAAGCCAAGCCAATCCAGTGGTGTATCCTGCTGTGAATATGGCCCATTTCCAACTGCCGGATTCTTGCTTGATTGCTGCGAAAGTGGCAATACAGGGGAAGTAAATCAATACAAACAGCATGTAAGCTAATGCAACCAGTGGAGTAATGGGGATGCGGTTAGAAAGATTCACATTTTCCACATCTCCTTCATTTGTGTATAATACTCCTAGTGTGCTTACTACCAGTTCTTTAGCACCCACACCTGAAATAAGTCCGATTCCTAACTTCCAGTCAAATCCTAGCGGTTTGATAACAGGCTCTATGGCTTTGCCTATTTGTCCGATATATGAATTTTTTTGTTGCTCAGCCACGCTTTCGTAAGCATCATGTTGTGGATAATACCCTAGAAACCAGATAATAATTGAGGCAATCATGATAATGCCTCCCATCTTTTTCAGATATTGTGCTCCTTTTTCCCATGTATGGCGCATGATACTTTTAGAGGTAGGCATACGATAGGGGGGGAGTTCCATTACAAATGGAGAATCTTCTCCTTTCACCAGAAATTTACTGAAAATACGGGCCATTATTACTGCCAATAAAATGCCTGCTGTGTAGATGCAAAGTAGCATAAAGCTGGCGCAGTTAGGGAAAAAAGCACCTATCATAACTAAATATATGGGAAGACGAGCACTACAGGACATTAAAGGATTCACCAACATGGTGATTAGTCTGGACTTTCGGTCTTCTATAGTACGTGTTGCCATTATGGCAGGTACATTACAGCCGAATCCCATAATCAGTGGAATAAAGGACTTGCCATGCAGTCCCATCCGATGCATTATTTTATCCATGATAAATGCAGCGCGTGCCATATACCCCGAATCTTCCAATATAGAAATAAAAAAGTATAATATGAGGATATTCGGCAGGAAAACGATAACACCGCCCACTCCACCGATAATACCATCTATCAGTAAGTCTTTCAAAGGACCTTCAGCCATATTGTTCCGTATCAGGTTGCCCAACTGGTCTACTAGCCATTCAATACCTTGCATAGGGTAGTCACCCAAAACAAAGGTTCCCTCAAACATGATGTAAAGGAACAGGAAAAAAATAGGATATCCCCAAATGCGATGTGTCACAATACTGTCTATCACGCGGGTTGTTTGTTCTTTTTCCAAATGATTGTCGGTGAATGTTTCCTTCAAAGCTCCGGTAATAAAACCATATTTAGCATCCGTAATAGCTTGCTCGCTGTCTTCGTTCATCACTTTACGGATACGTAAGGTTTCCTTGTTGCGTATCGCTATAATTTCTTTGCCATTAGGCAGTGTAGAGATGAAATTTTCTATTTCCTTATCGTTTTCCAGTAATTTGATAGATAGGAAGCGGGTGGAGTATTTATGGCGTATGTCTTCGTTTTGACTGATTGCTTTTTTTACTTCTTCGATACTGCGCTCCAGTTCAGGACCGTGGTTAATGTGAATATGGCGCATATATCCGCGTGGGCGGGCATCTTCCTCTTCTTTGTGGCTTCCGAATTCGTGGTCGGGTACATAGGTTTTGTGCCAGTCTCTCAGATCTTCCAGAATTTCAGAACGTATTTCGCCCTTTTGTGACAGGAAATCCCCGCCTTCGTAAATACCGATGATAACATGGAACAGTTGGTCTATGCCTTCACCCCGCCGGCAGACAGTAGGTATCATAGGCACTCCGATCAATTGGCTTAACTTGATGTAATCCAGTTTGTTGCCGCTGCTTTCCAGTTCGTCATACATATTCAGTGCGATGACCATACGCACATTCATGTCAATCAATTGGGTGGTAAGATAGAAATTACGTTCCAGGTTGGAAGAGTCTGCCACATTGATGATTACATCCGGAGTTTCTTCAATGATATGTTTGCGTACATAAAGTTCTTCCGGAGTATAGGCTGAAAGAGAATAGGTTCCGGGTAAATCTACAATACGGAAATGATAACCTTGGAAGTCGAAAAAACCTTCTTTGGCATCTACTGTCACACCACTGTAGTTTCCTACATGTTCATGGGCGCCGGATGCAATATTGAATAGCGAAGTCTTTCCACAATTAGGATTACCTACTAAGGCTACATTGATTGTACGGCGTTTGCCTTTTGCCAGTGCCACCAGTTCTGATTCGGACACGGGTACATCTTCTGTTATGGAACCATGGTAAGGGTTCTGCATCGTGCGTGCTTCCTGCTCGCTTACCACCTCAATCATATCTGCCTCTTGTCTTCGGAGAGAGATCTCGTAACCTAGTAGTCTGTATTTTATAGGGTCTTTCAAAGGGGCGTTCAAGATTACCTCTACGGTTTTTCCTTTAATAAAACCCATTTCAACGATTCGCTTGCGGAAACCACCGTGACCTAACACCTTGACTATTACGCCTTTTTCTCCTGTTCTTAATTCGGATAAACGCATCTTGTTTTAAATTTTTCGCAAAGATAAGTTATTACTTAGAAGTATGCAAACTATTTAGATTGTTTTTAAATAAAGAACAGGCACTTTGTTTTTGTCTTGCAGAACCCTTATCTTTGTGTCATGTTTCATTGGAATATTCAGAAGTATATAGAGGAAAAACAACTTTTCACTTTGCATGATAAGGTGTTAGTGGCATTGAGTGGCGGAGCGGATTCGGTAGCTTTGTTGCGTGTCTTGCTTGTTTTAGGGTATCATTGTGAGGCTGCCCATTGTAACTTCCATCTTCGTGGTGAGGAGTCCGATAGAGATGAAAGGTTTGTCAATGAGTTGTGTAAAGGGCTGGGAGTGACTTTGCATGTTACTCATTTTGATACAGTCGCTTATGCTTCAAGGCATCATGTTTCTATTGAGATGGCAGCTCGCGAAATGCGCTATGATTGGTTCGAACAACTGCGTAAGGAGAGGGGGATGGCTGTTATTGCCGTAGCCCATCATCGGGACGATAGTGTGGAAACTTTTTTATTGAATTTGATACGTGGCGCGGGAATCAATGGCTTGAAAGGTATCAGTCCGCATAACGGCTGCATTGTACGGCCTTTGTTGGAGGTGAGCCGTCAGGATATTTTGGATTATTTGCGTTGTTTGCGTCAAGGTTATGTTACAGACAGTACCAATCTGCAAGATGAATATATGCGTAATAAAATCCGTCTGAATATTCTTCCGATGTTGCGTGAGCTGAATCCTTCTGTCAGTGAAAGTATAGCTGAAACATCCAGACGTCTGACTGATGTTTCTCTTATATATAATAAGGAAATAGAGGCGGGGAAAGAAAGGGGGATGGAAAAGTCCGGCCATATTCTTATTTCTCGTTTGATGGAAGAGAGTGCTCCGGCGGCTTTGCTGTTTGAGATTCTTCATCCGTTAGGTTTCAATTCCGTTCAGGTAGGAGATGTATTCCGCAGCTTGTCTGCCCAGTCGGGAAAAAGATTCGTTTCTGCCGGATGGGAGGTGCTGCGCGACAGGACGGAGCTGATTATTCGCAGGAGGAAGCCGGCGAATGAGGAAGTAGAGGAAAATGTGCCCCCATTCCGGCTTGCAATGGAAACGCAGGAAATAATGCCGGACTTTGTCATCCCCAGGAATAAGAATACGGCCTGTTTGGATGCGGATAAGGTGGTACTACCTCTCACGGTGCGTAAATGGCGGCAGGGGGATAAGTTTGTTCCTTTCGGAATGAAAGGGAAAAAGAAGGTCAGCGATTATCTGACAGATCGTAAGTTTTCTCTTTTCCAGAAAGAAAATCAGTATGTGGTTTGCTCAGCAGACCGGATTGTATGGCTGGTAGGAGAGCGTAGCGATGACCGTTTCCGGGTGACGGAAGATACGAAACGGGTACTGATTATACGGCAGTTGGAAGATAAGTAGAATTTTTTTCTTTCCTGCTTTTTCATGAATGACAGGGAATGTTTCCTGAAATCTTGTAGCAAAAATCCGCGAATCATGCAACAAGATTTCAGAAATCATGTAGCAAGATTCGCGGATTTCAGATGGAGCTTCCCGGTATTATTTGCAATACTTCTGTATCAGTCCGTCTACCACTTCATCGCCCAGTTCTTTTGCTTTGGCAAAATTTGCACAGGCTTCTTTGTTTTTCTTTAATTGTATCTGGCAGTATCCCAGCATACGATATGCGGCTGCGGCTTTCGGGTCTAAAGAGATAGCCTTTTCCAATGCTTCTATTGCTTCGTTATGTTGCCCTACACGTAGATGCACCGAACCTTTTTCCACCCACATGGCTACATCCTCAGGAGTCATTTCTACTGCTTTATTAATGTCGTTGATAGCTTGCTGATACATTTTACATTGTATTTCCGCCTGTTCGCGTTGCAGATAAAAGGCGGCTGTAACGCGTCCACCGATGGCATCATAAAAAGTATCATAATCTATTACCGCTTCACGGTATTTGCCTGTCTGGGCTTTTATCTCTGCCCGTTCATAGAAATAAGGAGCCGCTTCCGATGTATAAGGCTTGGTGAAACGTGCCACAGCACTATCCATCAAGGCAATAACCTCGTTCATATCTGTTCCTTCAATCAGTTGTTTGGTTTTGGCTGCCGAGTAAAATGTAGCGGCAGAGGCTATGGAAGACTGGTTCACTTTTTCATAAGCGGCGTATGCCTCAGGATATTTTTTCATAGCAAACAGAATGTCTCCCTCCAATTGTGTGTAAATGGGTTGGTTGTCGGCCTGCATGGCATCATGAATAATGGAGAGAGCTTTGTCGTAACTCCAGTCACCGTATGGTTTCTTGTCACCTAAAGAGATGGTGTACGAATAAATTAATTTAGCGATATTATATTGCGTTTCACTCTTGTTGGCTGTCACTTCCAGTGCTTTCTTCAGGTCGGCATCTGCCAAAGCGTTGTGTTCATCATCATTAAATCCCATATAAGTAGTGGCACGGCGTATATATCCGTCCGCGCTGTTGGGATATTGTTCCAGGAAATCGTTTAATGTGGTGATATATTCGTCCTGATTTTGTTGTGAAGATGCCATGAACAGGTACACCAGTGCTTGGTCTTCTGTTTCGGGCAGTCCTTTTTTGATGCCGATTTTATTCAGTGACATATCGTTCAAAGAAAGGGCGGTGATGCTCAGCGAGGCACCGTATGTAGCTCCGATGGCATAACTTTCCTTGGCTTCATCCGATGCGTTTTTTTGGATTAAACCTAATACTTCTCCATTGGCATTCATAATAGGGCAACTTACTGTTTTTTCGTTGGTTGTCATTGCCAGTGTATAGTAATATGCCTTGTCGCCGATGGTGTCTACTTTGGTGACGGTCCCTGTCTGGCAGGTTGCCGCTTTTTGAGTCGAGTAGGGTAGCAGATAGACTGTTTCACCTACCGATGCCGGCTGTGATGCCGATTTTAATGCTATGGTCTTTTTATCGGTTTCAGTATTAAATTTTACGATGTCATACATGGAGTTGGCTCCCAAGATACGCAATACAGGCAATTCTTTACTGTCCGCATTAATGATTACTGCACGTTCGGCTCCTTCAAACAGGGTATAATCGGATAATGCCGTTCCATTTTCATTGATATAGAATCCATTTCCTGTATTCTTGATTTTGTTATCTTTATCGTATGTAACGATGGAAAAAACGGCTTTTTTAGCTTTGCCGGCCCACTTTGGGGTTGCTTGTGCATAGCTTAGCTGGGCGGCTATGCCGCATGCCAGTATCAAAAGTACTTTCTTCATGATATAGTTAGTTGTTTGTTAACGATGATACGGTATTTATAAAGCGGATGCCGTTTTGTCTTCTGTGAAGCCGCGTTGCTTTACAGCTTCATAAATCAGAATACCTGCGGCAACCGATACGTTCAATGATTCTATTTTACCCATTAACGGTATTTTGATCCATTCATCGCACAGGGAAAGGTGTTCGTAGGGAACACCTGTGTCCTCGGCTCCCATAATGATACATACAGGATCTTTATAGTTTGCTTTGGTGTAATCATAATCACCTTTTTCCGTGGCTGCTACAATCTTGAATCCGCAGTCTTTCAGATACTTGATGGTATTAGTCAGATTTTGTTCGCGGCATACGGGAAGAGTGTGCAGAGCTCCTGCTGATGTTTTCATTGCGTCGGCATTGACACTGACACTGTTTTTCGAGGGAATAATAATGGCATCTGCACCGGCACATTCGCAGGTACGGGCAATGGCTCCGAAGTTACGTACATCGGTAATTCCATCCAGCATGACGAATAGGGGTGTTTTTCCTTCTTCAAACAGGAAAGGTACCAGATCTTCTGTTTTCTGGTAGGTGACAGAGGAGATGAATGCTACAACTCCCTGATGGTTTTTCCGGGTAATACGGTTAATACGCTCCACGGGTACACGCTGAACAGGGATGAGGGTATTTTTCAAGCAGGTAAACAGTTCTTTGGACAGTTCGCTCTGTATATCTTTCTTCACCAATACTTTATCTATCTCTCTTCCGGCTTGTATGGCTTCAATAACAGCGCGTACACCGAAAATCATTTCATTCTTTTCTAACATATTTAATAAGTGGTTAATGGTTAGTGACAGGTGGTTAGTGGTAATTGGCACTAGCCACTTATCAGCGCCTTTGCATTGTTCAGGGCTGCCTCTGTCAAGGTAGCCCCACTTAGCATATTGGCAATTTCTTTTACTCTTTCTTCATCAGTCAGGCGGCGGATGTGGCTGTTGGTGCCTGTTTCCGTATCTTCCTTATATACTTTATAATGAGTGATGCCGCGTGCTGCAATCTGGGGCAGGTGGGTGATGCTGATGACCTGACGGTTTTGTTTTCCCATCTCCTGCATGATGAGCGCCATTTTCTCGGCGATGGAACCGGAAACTCCGGTGTCTATTTCATCAAAGATGATAGTAGGCAGTTTCACAGCTCCGGCTATCATGGCTTTCAGCGAAAGCATGACACGGGCAATCTCACCACCCGATGCTACGGAAGCTACATTTTGTAATGTTCCATTCTTGTTGGCCGAAAACAGGAATGTCACACTGTCCATCCCTTTACTGTCCGGTTCCTTGCGCGGATTCAGTTCCACCACAAAGCGCACATTGGGCATACCGAGAGGAACCAGCAGGCTTTGCATCTGTCTTTCAATGTGCTTGCCCGATTGGGAACGGAGTTTTGTCAACACAGCAGCTTGCTTTATCACTTTGTCATATAGCGTTTCTTTTTGGGCGGTAAGTTCTGCTATACGGTCATCAAAAGAAGTGATGGCGTTCAGCTTCTCATGATAGTCGGTTTGCACGGCTATCAATTCCTCTATTGTTTGTACGTGATGCTTCTGTTGCAAAGAGTAGATTAAGTTCAGGCGTTCATTTACATAATCCAGACGGGTGGGGTTGAACTCCACTTCCTCCTGTGCGCCTGCTATTTCATGCGACAGATCTTTCAGTTCTATGTAACAACTGTCTAAACGCCCTATCCATTCCTGGGCACGTGTGTACACTCTCGCTATGTTATGCAGGGTTTGCATACATTCTTTGGTAGCGGATAACAGGCTGGCATCTTCCGAAGCCATTATTTGGTCCACTTTGTACAAACCCGCTTTTATCTCTTCGGCATGATTCAAGGTTTCGGCTTCCTGTTCCAGTTCGGTTTGTTCTCCTTCCTGAAGGTTTGCATCATCCAGCTGTTCCAGTTGGAACCGGATGTAATCTTCATCCTTCCGGCTTTGCTCGGCTTGCGTTATGAAGTCGGCCAGCTGTTTGCATACGTTTCTGTACTCGGTATAAATATCCTTGTATGCTGAAAGTTCGTTGTCATCTTGTGCCAGGATATCCAATACATTCAATTGGAATCCCTCACTGTTGAGCAACAGGTTTTGATGCTGGCTATGTACATCTATCAGTTTCTCGCCCAGTTCCTTCATCTGCGCCAATGAGGCCGGAGTATCGTTTATGAATGCGCGGCTTTTACCTGATGCATATAACTCGCGGCGGATAATACATTCATCCGGATCATATTCCAAATCTCTTTGGGTAAAGAAAGGCTCCATCTGATAGGCGGAGATGTTGAAACGTGCTTCTACAATACATTTATTGGCGCCTTTCTTGATCGCTTTGATATCGGCCCGTTGTCCCAGTAACAAGCCGATAGCGCCTAGAATAATCGATTTACCGGCGCCGGTCTCTCCGGTGATGACAGAGAAGCCGGGGGTGAAACTGATATCCAATGTATCAATCAATGCATAATTCTGTATATAGATAGATTGCAGCATATTCTTGCTCCTTTTTAATAATTTGCTGATTTGTCAATTTGCTAATTTGCTGCGCTGTTGTATTCCGCATGGTAATTAGCGCATTAGCACATTGGCAACGTGGCAAATTAAGAAATTATTTATTATTTACCAGTCTGTCAATAATATCCCTTGCTACTTCCTGTTTGCTTTTCAGCGGATAAGGAGTTGCTCCCTGACGGTCTATAATCGTTATTTTGTTGGTGTCACAACGAAACCCGGCTCCTTGGTCGTTCAATGAGTTCAGTACAATGAAATCAAGGTTCTTACGTTCCAGTTTTCTTTGTGCATTTTTTGTTTCATCATTTGTTTCCAAGGCAAATCCCACTAATGTCTGTCCGTCTTTTTTCCGGTTTCCCAGTGCGGCGGCAATGTCTTGTGTGGGTTTCAGTTGCAGTGTTAAATTATCTTTCTCTCTTTTGATTTTATGACCGGCTACGGTTTCCGGGGTAAAGTCGGCCACTGCCGCACACAGGATGCCGGCCGAAGCTGTAGGAAACTCGCGGATGGCGGCTTCGTACATTTCTCCGGCACTTTCCACATCTATGCGGCGGATGTTAGGGTGATGGGCCTGAATCGTTACCGGTCCGCTGATTAGCGATACTTCCGCTCCACGTGAAGCGCATTCCTCGGCAAGTGCGAATCCCATTTTTCCTGAAGAATAATTGCCGATAAAGCGTACCGGATCTATTTTCTCGTAGGTTGGACCGGCGGTAATGACTACTTTCTTTCCGGCCATGTCTTGTTGTTTGGCAAAGAAAGCTTCCAGAATTTCCACTATTTTTTCCGGTTCTTCCATTCTGCCTTTTCCTACCAGATGGCTTGCCAGTTCCCCTTCTGCCGGTTCTATAATATGATTTCCGTAAGAACGGAGCGTGTCCAGATTCTTCCGGGTGGAAGGGTGTGCGAACATATCCAGATCCATTGCCGGAGCTACGAATACGGGAGCTTTCATTGACAGATAAGTCGTGATCAGCATATTGTCCGCTATTCCGTTGGCCATTTTACCAATAGTGGATGCGGTAGCCGGAGCGATAATCATGGCATCCGCCCATAGTCCCAAATCAACGTGGCTGTTCCATGTCCCGTCACGCTGGGCAAAAAACTCGCTGATAACAGGTTTGCTTGTTAATGCAGACAAAGTGATAGGTGTGATGAATTCTTTGCCTGCGGGGGTAATCACGACTTGTACTTCCGCTCCCTTCTTAATAAGTCCGCGAATGAGTATAGCCGCTTTATAGGCGGCTATACTTCCGGTTATACCTAGTACGATTTTTTTTCCTTTCATACTCATTTCATCATTCCCGATTCACGTAGTCTGATTTTTGTCAGTACGTTTTTCGTGTTCAGCGTAAAGTCACCGTTCAGTATCCAGCTGTAGTAGCCCGGATCTTTTTGTAATACTTCGCTGACCGACATTCCTTTGTATTTCCCAAAATTAAAGACTTCCACGCCTTTGTCATCATAAACAATGCGTCCGGCGAAATCTACGTTCTTGTTGAAACTTGAATATTCGGCTAGAAATGCCATATCGTTTTGCAATTCTTCCGGATAGCGGTCCAATTGGGATTTCAGTACTTCGTATGTGGCACGTGTGTCGGCTTCGGCTGTATGGGCATCTTCCAGATTCTTTCCGCAATAGAATTTATAGGCGGCAGACAGGGTGCGCTGTTCCAGTTTGTGATAAATCACCTGCACGTCAATGAATTTTCGTTTCATCATGTCAATGTCTACTCCTGCGCGCAGGAACTCCTCGGCCAAAACCGGAATGTCAAAACGATTGGAATTGAAACCGGCAAGGTCACATCCCTCAATGTCCCGGGCTATCTCTTTTGCCACTTCCTTGAAAGTAGGGCAGTCCGCCACATCTGCGTCATAAATACCGTGGATGGCAGAAGATTGTTCGGGAATATGCATTTCCGGATTGATACGCATGGTCTTCGTTTCTTCGTTGCCGTTTGGGTACACCTTCAGATAGCATATTTCCACTATTCTGTCTGTGTTTATATTTGTTCCCGTTGTTTCCAAATCGAAAAAAACAATAGGATTCTTCAAGTTCAATTTCATTTTCAGCTTGTATTATATATTGTTTTTCCGCCACATGGTGGCGTGTCGTTTTTAGTCGTTCAGCATCATAGGCATCAGCAGCATCAGCAGGTCTTCTTTTTCTTCCTGTTCTACAGGAACAATAACACCCGCACGTGAAGGATCAGCCAGTTCGAAAAGTATTTCCTGTGCCGAGATATTGTTTAAAATATCGATCAGGAATGTTGATTTAAAGCCGATGCTCATGGGGCTTCCTGTATATTGGCAAGTCAGTGTTTCTTCTGCTGAGGTGGAGAAATCTATGTCTTGTGCGGAGATCTGGATCTGATTTTCACTGAGGCGGAGTTTTATCAAACTGCTTGCTTGTGATGAGAATACAGATACACGGCGGAGCGCACTGATCAGCATCATGCGGTCAATGGTGGCCTTGTGCGGATTATCCTGCGGAATTACTGAATTATAATTGGGATAGCGTCCTTCGATAAGACGGCATATCATGCTGTAGTTTTCTAATGTAAACGTAGCGTTACGGTCGTCAAAATCAATTTGCACATCTCCTTGTTCTTTCGGCAACAGGTTCTTCAGCAGGGTTGCCGGTTTCTTGGGCAGAATGAAAGCGGCTTTTTCATCGCCGTGTGCCACAAATGTTTTATTGCGTACTAATTTGTGCCCGTCTGAGGCTACGAAAGTGATGTCTTCGGTAGTGATATCAAAATAAATACCATTCATTACCGGACGTAACTCGTCATCGGCAGTAGCGAACAAAGAACGGTTGATACCTGCCAGCATCACCGGAGCGCCCATTGTTACGTGTACCGCATTTGCGCCTAATGCGGGAGCCTGCGGATATTCGTCGGCATTTTGTCCCATCAGGCTGTATTTACCATTCTGATATTGTACGGTGATTTCCAGATTCTCTGTATTTACCAGGAAAGTCAGTGGTTGTTCGGGTATTTCTTTCAGGGCTTCGAGTATGGTTTTTGAAGAAACGGCAAAGCGTCCGTCACCGTCACTTTCATTTACTTCCAAAGAAGTGGACAGGGTCGTTTCGCTGTCAGAGGCAGTGAGCGACAACGTTCCGTCAGTCAGTTCCATTAAGAAACAATCAAGAATAGGTAACGAATTTTTGGAGTTGATTACTCGGCTAATAGCTTGTAAATGACTGAATAATCCAGTACTTGAAACGATGAACTTCATAGTTTTATATTATTATATTTATATTCTATATCTCTACATTCATTTAACTGCCAAAGTTACGAAAAGATTATGGTTCAAGCGCAAAAAATGGCGAAAAAATTAGTTTACTCGCAAGGAAAAGTGTACTTTCGTGGCGAATTTAAATAACGTAATATGGAATTAGCAGGAAAAGTAATAGCAGTCCTCGAACCGAGAGGAGGAGTTTCAAAGACAGGAAATGAATGGAAAGTACAAGAATACGTAATTGAAACGCATGATCAATATCCTAAAAAAATGTGTTTTGACGTATTTGGAGCAGATAAGATAGCGCAATTTAATATTCAGGCAGGTGAAGAGTTGAATGTGTTTTTTGATGTGGATGCCCGCGAGTGGAATGGGCGTTGGTTCAACAGTATCCGTGCGTGGATGTGGATGGTGTTTCTTATCGTTTCATGGGAAAGGAAACACCGGAAGAGGGAGCATCGGTTCGTTTTGCGACTGCTGCCCGACAGTTGTCTGTGAATGTCCTTCCCACGCAAACTTATTATACATTTGAATGTGGTCCGGTTTTGCTCGATGTCGTTTTTACGGCTCCGTTATTGCTGGATGATTTGGATCGGATGTCCATGCCGGTCAATTATATTTCTTGGCAGGTTCGTTCGGCAGATCAAAAGAAGCATGAGGTACGGGTGAGTGTCGAAGCTTTTTCATCTTTGGCCGTCAACACGGAGGATCAGGCGGTCATGGTTGAGAGGGAGGTGGAAAACGGTATTTCTTATTTGAAGACAGGAACGGCTGAGCAGGCTGTTTTGTTACGCAAAGGGGATGATGTCCGTATTGACTGGGGTTATTTCTATTTGGCGGCACAAGTGGAAAAGGAGACGGTGATGGAGGTTGGCGATCGGAAACAACTTGTCTACAGCCATATTTTGGAGGCAGTGTCTTCTTCTCCGAAGGCCGGGTTCCTGATGGTGGGCTATGACGACTTGTATGCCATCCAGTATTTCAAGGATAACCGGATGGCGTATTGGAAACATAACGGTAAGAAAAATATCCGGCAGGCATTTGAAGAATCAGCGAAGGAATATCGTTCGGTTATGGAGCGCTGCCGTCATTTCGACACTCGTCTGATGGAAGACGCGGAAAAAGCCGGTGGAAAAGAATATGCAGAACTTTGTGCCATTGCTTACCGCCAGGCGGTGGCGGCCCACAAACTTATAGAAGATAAAGACGGGAATCTGTTGTTTCTTTCCAAGGAGAATTTTAGCAATGGTTCGATCGGTACGGTTGATGTGACGTATCCGTCTGCCCCCTTGTTCTTACTTTATAATCCGGAATTATTGAAAGGAATGCTGAATCCGATTTTCCATTACAGCGAAAGCGGACGATGGAACAAGCCTTTTGCCGCCCATGATGTCGGAACCTATCCTCATGCCAACGGGCAGACATATCCTTTCGATATGCCGGTCGAAGAATGTGGGAATATGTTGATTCTGACAACTGCCATCGCTCTGCGCGAAGGTAATGCGGATTATGCTCGTGAACATTGGAAGACGTTGGGTGTTTGGGCTAATTATTTGCTGAAAGAGGGACTTGATCCGGAAAATCAGTTGTGTACGGATGATTTTGCCGGACACCTGGCCCATAATGCAAACCTTTCGATAAAGGCGATCATAGGGATTGCCGGATATGGAAAGTTGGCCGAGATGTTGGGAGATAAGGAACAGGCTGTCAGGTATGTTTCAGCCGCTCGCGAGATGGCAGAGAAATGGGAGCGGATGGCTGATGATGGAGATCATTACCGGCTGACATTCGACCGGGAAAATACTTGGAGCCAGAAGTATAATCTGGTTTGGGATAGAGTTTTGGGCTTGCATATCTTTCCGGACAGGATCGCCCGGAAGGAGGTCGCTTTCTATTTGAGTCGGCAACAGCCGTTCGGCCTTCCGCTTGACAGCCGCAAGACCTATACCAAGATTGATTGGATTTTATGGACAGCGTGCTTGGCAGATACGCAGGAGGATTTCTCCCGTTTGTTATCACCCGCCTATAAATATGTGAATGAAACCGAACCTCGCGTACCCCTGACCGACTGGTAT
>OINY01000277.1_pt1 | contig 13666 bp, 10 predicted proteins | sample 1585421 | NCBI WGS metagenome assembly OINY01 (sample SAMN02674697, study PRJEB24791) | human gut metagenome, SKBSTL033 | isolation source: stool | host: Homo sapiens | place: USA
TTCATGCACGCCTCGCAAAAGCCCTATTCAAAAAGTCATACTCATTCGCCAAATTTTGCAAAATTGTGAATTTTTTGTATTTTTCCGGTGGACAAGCATCCGGCGGGAGTGCTACAATAGTTTTTGTTCTTTCCCGGCCGCTTGCGGGCGGCGGGAGTTTCACACACAAACAGGAGGAACTTTCATGTTCGAAAAAATCTTTCACCTGAAAGAAAACCACACCGACGTCAAGACCGAGGTCATGGCAGGCATCACCACCTTCATGACGATGGCCTACATCCTTGCGGTCAACCCCAGCATCCTTTCCGCTTCCGGCATGGATGCAAATGCCGTCCTGATCGCCACCTCTCTGGCATCCTTCGTCGGCACTGCCCTGATGGCTCTGCTGGCCAACTACCCCTTCGCGCTGGCCCCCGGCATGGGCCTGAACGCCTACTTTGCCTACACCGTCGTTCTCACGATGGGCTACAGCTGGCAGCTGGCCCTGATGGCCGTCTTTGTCGAGGGCATCATCTTCATCGTGCTGAGCCTGACCAACGTCCGTGAGGGCATCTTCAACGCCATCCCCATGACCCTGAAGAGCGCCGTCAGCGTGGGCATCGGCCTGTTCGTTGCTTTCGTTGGTCTGCAGAACGCAAAGCTGATCGTCAACAGCGATTCCACCCTCGTCACCTACCAGCACTTCAAGGGCGACACCTTCTCCAGCGTGGGCATGGGCGCGATCCTTGCCCTGTTGGGTATCGTGATCACCGCCATCCTGCTGGTAAAGAAGGTCAAGGGCGGCATCCTGTACGGCATCCTTATCACATGGGTGCTGGGCATCCTCTGCGAGATCGCCGGCATCTATGTTCCCAACCCCGACGCAGGCATGTACTCCGTTATCCCCACCGCCTTCGTTAGCTTCGACTTCTCCGCGCTGGGCAAGACCTTCGGTCAGGTATTCAAGACCGACTTCTCCGGCGTTGGCATCCTGAACTTCTTCGCCGTCATGTTCTCCTTCCTGTTCGTTGACCTGTTCGATACTCTGGGCACCCTGATCGGTGTTGCCTCCAAGGCCGACATGCTGGACGAGGACGGCAAGCTGCCCCACATCAAGGGCGCACTGATGGCCGACTCCATCGCCACCTGCGCAGGCGCTGTGCTGGGCACTTCCACCACCACCACCTTCGTCGAGAGTGCTTCCGGCGTTACCGAGGGCGGCCGCACCGGTCTGACCGCTATGACCACCGGCATCCTGTTCCTGCTGGCCACCATCTTCAGCCCTCTGTTCCTCACCATCCCGTCCTTTGCAACGGCTCCGGCCCTGATCATCGTGGGCTTCTACATGATGGGTTCCGCCGTCAAGATCGACTTCAATGACCCCAGCGAGGGCATCCCCGCCTTCCTGACCATTCTGGCCATGCCCACTGCCTACAGCATTTCTGAGGGCATCGCCATCGGCGTCATCTCCTGGACCCTGATTAATCTGGTCACCGGCAAGGCCAAGGAAAAGAAGATCAGCCCCCTGATGTATGTGCTGACCGTGCTGTTCATCCTCAAGTACGTGTTCCTCTAAGCCGCTGATCTTACCGCAAGCAAAAAAGCTCCCGTCCTGATGAGGACGGGAGCTTTTCTGCTTCCTGTGATCCGGAACAGCCTGCGCATTCGCTCCGGGCTGTCCGGCGTGGAACTATTCTTTTTTAGCAATCGGGGTTATTTGCGCCGCGGGTGGATATGCACTTCCGGGATAGCCACGTTATCGTAGTGGATCGGCTTATCTGCCGCCGGAGTGCCGTCCGCATCCGTATGATGTGCCACCTTGCCGGTATGGATTTCCGGCAAGGCCACGGTTTCTTCCTCATGGGGATGCTCCCGCTTTTTTCCGAGCCACGTTTTCAGATGGTGATAAAGCGACATTGCACGTCTCCTTTCCCGGTGCGGAAGCCCGCCCGAACTGTAAAGATCAGCTTCAGATAAAATTGATGAACACCGTAATGACCAGACTGTTCAAAAAGTCCGCAAACAGACTGCCCACCAGCGGGATCAGCAGATACGCCTTGACCGAGGGCGAATATTTATCGCAGATGGCCTGCATGTTGGCCATAGCGTTGGGCGTTGCGCCCATGCCAAAGCCGCAGGTGCCGGATACGATCACCGCCGCGTCGTAATCGCGGCCCATGATGTTGAACACTACCAGCACCACATACAGAATCATGAACAGGGTCTGCCCAGCCAGCAGCACGATCAGCGGCAGGGCCAGCTCTGCCAGCTGCCACAGCTTCAGGGTGATCATAGCCATGCCCAGGAACAACGAAAGGCAGATGCCGCCAATGTCATTGATCTCGCCCATATACACGGTGTAGCCGCCGCCATACTCACCCACATTGCGGATGATGGCCGCCGCGATCATGGCACCGATATAGATGGGGAAGGTCATGCCCGTCAGGCTCAGAAGTCTGGACAGCACCGTGCCGATGCCCATGGCGACGATCAGCTGAAAGCTTGCCGCTGGGTACATGGTGGTGTGGCGCTCGTGCTTCATTTCTTCTTCCACCAGCAGGCTGTCATCCTCCGGTACCACCGTGGCCAGCAGGTTGTGCCGCTCAATGAGCATCTTACCGATGGGGCCGCCCATCATGCTGCCCGCGATCAGGCCATAGGTGGCCGCTGCCGTACACAGGGTGGTGGCCTCCTGAATGCCAAAGTCCTCCAGCACCGGGCCAAAGGCACCGGCGGTGCCGTGACCGCCCACCATGGGGATGGAGCCGGTGCAAAGGCCCACCAGCGCATCCACGCCCAGCAGCTTTGCCAGCCCCACGGCTACAAAGTTCTGGCTGACAATCAGCACGATGACCACGCCCAGAAACACGATCATCGCTCTTCCGCCGCTTTTCAGCACCTTGAGGTTTGCCTGGAAGCCCACCGAGGTGAAAAACATCACCATGCAGACTTCCTTTAGAATATCATCAAATGCAAACTCGGCAACGCCGGTCACATAGCACACACAGGTAAAAATGGCGAACAGCACGCCGCCAATGACCGGAGCCGGAATGCAGAAACGTTCCAGCACCTGCACCCTTGCCCGCAAAAATTTGCCCAGCATCAGCACCAGCACAGCAACGGCCAGTGTCTGATACATATCCAATTCGATTTTCATTGCTCTACTTTCCCTCAGTTTCCAGCCGCTTCATCGACCGTAATTCCTGCCGCCTTATAATATGCGGCCGCACCCGCATGGAACGGGATGCCAACGCCCTCTACTGCGTTTTCCTCCGGGTCCAACGGGATGCCCAGCTGCTCTTCCAGCCCTTCCCGGCTGGAGAACAGAAGCTGTGTCAGCTGCTGCACCTGCTTTGCAGGCAGCGCGTTGCTGGCCAGCAGAACGGCTTTCACGCCCACCGTCTGCACCTCCTCCGTCTGTCCGGGATAGGTGCCTGCCGGCAGCGTAACGCCGCTGTAGGCGCTGTAAGCGCTCTGCAGGCGCTGTGCTGCCGCACCGTCCACGTTCAGCAGCCGGATGCCGCACTCGCCTGCCAGAGCGGTCAGCACCGGGCTGGGCGCGCCCACTGTCATAAAGATGGCATCCACCCTGCCCGCCTTCAGCTGGGCAGCGGCATCCTCATAGTTCAGGTTTACCATGCTCACCATCTTGTCGTTCAGACCATAGGCAGATAAGATCTGCCGCGCGTTCTGCTCCGAACCAGATTCCTCCGCGCCAATGCTCACCGTCCTGCCATGCAGGTCCTCAATGGACTGGATGTCGGAATCCGCCCGCACCACCACCTGACAGGTCTCGGTGTACAGCGCCGCCACGGCACCAAAGCCCCGGCTTTCCTCCTCGTCGGCAAAGATGCCGGTCTGGTCATAGGCATCCTGCACAAGGTCTGCCTGTGCAATGGCCAGCTGCAGGTATTCGCCGGCCAGCAGACGCAGGTTCGCTGCGGAACCGGCGGTAGCCTTCAGCTCCACCTGCCCGTTGTCCGTCTCATTTTCCAATGCTGCAAACCGCTCACCGAACTCTCGGTAGATGCCGCCCTCGCCAGCCACGCCGAAGCGCAGCCGTTTAACGGTCTCCGCCGACGAGCATCCGCTCAGCAGTACTGCTGCCAGCAAAGCTCCGGTCAGCACCGCCGCGAGCCATTTCTTTTTCAAGATCACCACTCCTCTTCCTGCCGCCGCAGTGCGGCAGAGCTTTTATCCTAAATTATACGCATATTGCGGATGAAATGCAATCACCTGCTGCAGAAAAGGAACGCACTTACCCTCCGAACAGCCCGAAGAAGCTGGTGTGGGTCACGCCCAGCACAAGGAACAGTGCGATCAGTGCAAACAGTACCCCGATGATAATATCCATCTGGTGCACGGTCAGCGGAAAATGGTCGTACATTTTTTCTTTCGCATTCACAAAGTTTTTGTCGCCGTTGTTCAGCAGGCTCTTTTTGCCCTCCTCAAAATCCGCCTTCTGCGCGGCCAACTCTGCCTGCTCCTGTGCAAGCTGTTCTTCCCGGGCCGCAAGGGCAGCTTCCCGCCGGGCAAGCTCCTCTGTGAACTGCTCCCTTGTTCGGTTTTCCTGTGCCATAAGCACACCTCCTGATGTTGTTTTTCTTTATGATACCACACAAATGCAAATAAAAAAAGCGGGCCGCCTGCCCAAAAGCAGACGACCCACAGAAAAAGCTCTTACTTCTTTGCCAGATACTTGCGGATATCGATGGCCACAGCCACGATAATGACAAGGCCCTGAACGATGTAGGTGTAGGAGGAGTTCACGTTCATGAACTGCAGAGCCACCTTCATCAGCTCAAAGACCAGAACGCCGACCAGAACGCCGGGAACAGTACCAACGCCGCCGGTGGTGGAAACACCGCCGATGGTGCAGGCTGCGATGGCGTCCAGCTCATAGCCCATTGCAGTGTTGACGGATGCGCCGCCGGACTTTGCAGCCAGCAGGCAGCCTGCCAGACCGAACATGCAGGAGGCCAGAATGTAGATGCGGATCTTGGTAGCATGCACGTTGACACCGGCCACCTCAGCAGCAGCCTCGTTGCCGCCGATGGCGTACATGTACTTGCCGTGGCGGGTCTTGTTGTACAGGAACCAGAAGCATGCAGCCACCACCAAAGCGATCCAGATCAGCACGGGCACACCGATGATGGTGTTGGAGGCCAGAGAGGTGAAGTTTTTGTTCAAAGAGCCGATGGGGGTACCGCCGGTGTACACCAGGCAGATACCGTAGACCACCTGCTGCATACCCAAGGTAGCAATGAAGGGCTGCACCTTCAGGTAGCTGACCACCAGACCGTTGCACAGACCCACGATGGCGCAGATGGCAATGACCAGAATGAACACCACGGGGGTGGACAGGGTGTGCATGTTGGGGTAGAACTTACCGGATGCGCCCTCGGTCTGCGCAAAAATGCAGGCCAGACATGCGGCAAAACCAGCCAGACGGCCAGCGGACAGGTCGTTACCGGTAGTGATCAGGCAGCCGGAAATGCCCAGAGCGATGATGTAGCGGATGGACACGTTCTTGAACAGGTTGATCATGTTGGTGCCGGAGAAGAAGTTGGGGTGAATGATGCCAACGATCAGAGTGATGGCCAGCATCATCATGATAATGGCGTTGTTGCTGAGCCACTTGCCCACAGCCTTGCCATTCAATTTTTTGGTAGCTTCCACGATAGACAGCCTCCTTAATTACTGATTTGCCGCAGCTGCGTCAGGTGCGGTCTCGAACTGGGTAGCCAGCGCCATGATGTTCTCCTGCGTGGCATCCTTACCGTCGATAAAGCCGGTGATGCGGCCATCGCACATGACCATGACACGGTTGGACATACCGATGATCTCGCTCATTTCGGAGGAGATCATGATAATGCTCTTGCCCTGCTTGGCCAGATCGGCGATGATGCAGTAAATTTCATACTTTGCACCGACGTCGATGCCGCGGGTAGGCTCGTCCAGAATGAGCACATCGGGGTTGTTGGCCAGCCACCGGGCGATCAGCACCTTCTGCTGGTTGCCGCCGGAAAGGCTCTTGATTTGGGTCTTGGGGCTGGGCACCTTGATGGCCATTTTTTCCTTGTTGGTAGCCACCAGATCCAGGATCTTCTTGTTGTCCAGCATGATGGGGCCCTTGCGCAGGGCATCCAGCGATGCAATGGAGATGTTATCCGCAACACTCAGCACACCCATGATGCCGGTGGCACGGCGGTCCTCGGTCAGCAGAGCCACGCTCTTCTGGATGGCGTCGCGGGGCTGCTTGATGTTCACCTCTTCGCCCTTGATCCACACCTTACCGGAGGTATGGGCACGCAGGCCGAAGATGCCTTCCATCAGCTCGGTGCGCTGTGCGCCCACCAGACCGGCCACGCCCAGAATCTCGCCTTTTTTGATCTCGAAGCTGCAGTGGCGGAAGGAACGCGGATGGATGGATGTAAAGTCCTCCACCTTCATCATCACCTCGTCCGAGGGATGGTTCTCCAGCGGGGGATACAGGTTCGACAGCTCACGGCCGACCATCTTTGCAATGATCTGCTCCTTGGTCATGTTGGCAACGTCCCACTTACCGATGTACTGGCCATCGCGCATGATGGTGACTTCGTCCGCGATCACCTTGATCTCGTCCATCTTGTGGCTGATATAGACCAGTGCCACGCCCAGAGCCTTCAGCTCGCGCATGATGCGGAACAGCGACTCAACTTCGTTTGCGGTCAGCGAGGAAGTGGGCTCGTCCAGGATCAGCACCTTGCAGTTTGCGGAAACAGCCTTTGCAATTTCCACCATCTGCATCTGTGCGATGCTCAGTGTACCCAGCTTTGCATGGGAGTTGATGTCCAGCTTGAGCTTTTTCAGCAGGTCATCGGTATCTTTATACATCTTGGCATGGTCCACGATGGTGATGGGACCAGCCTTCTTGGTGGGGTAGCGGCCCAGCCAGATGTTCTCGGCCACAGTACGTGCCGGGATCGGCTGCAGTTCCTGATGCACCATGGCAATGCCGCGGTTCAGTGCATCCAGAGGGGTGGTGATGGTAACTTTTTCGCCCTCGTATTCAATTTCGCCCTCGTCCATCTTGTAAATGCCAAACATGCATTTCATCAGTGTGGACTTACCGGCGCCGTTTTCACCCATCAGCGCCATGACCTTACCGGGGCGAAGCTCCAACTGGGCGTGATCCAGCGCTTTGACGCCGGGGAAGGTCTTGACCACGCCTTTCATTACCAGACGGTATTCTGACATTCCGCAGAGCCTCCTTGTCGTTTATTATAAGGCCGCAGAAAAACCTTTTTTTCAAAACAAGGCGCGTGCGCGGAGAATATTTCTCGCACGCACGCGCTTTATAGCTTTGTTCAAGCCGTCAAGGTCCACTGCGCACCTTGCATTGTTTCAGGAAAACTTTGGTCTTACTTCACGTACTCGGAAGCGTTGTCCTTGGTCACCTTCACATAGTCGACCCAGTAGTACTGCTCGACCTTGGAGCCTTCAACGTACAGCTTGGTAGCCTCAGCAGCTGCGGTAGCCTGACCCACGTCGTCGTTCAGCACGGTACCGGTCATGTTGCCATCCAGAACGTCCTGAACAGCCTCAGCCAGTGCATCGACACCGACCAGATAGATGTCCTTGCCGACGGTGCGGTTAGCCTGCTGGATGGACTGCAGAGCACCCAGTGCCATTGCGTCGTTGTTGCAGAAGACAACTTCGATCTTGTCGCCGTACTGAGACAGAGCGTTTGCAACGTCCTGCTGGGCGGTGGTCTGATCCCAGTTGTCCAGGTACTCGTACAGGCACTCGACTTCCTTGCCGGCGTCGGTCAGAGCCTTGATGGAGTACTCGGTGCGGTACTGAGCATCGATGTTCTCGGGGTCGCCCTTGCACATGATGTAGGTGATCTTGCCGTCGCCGTTGATGTCGCCCTGAGTCTCAGTCTCGAGGATCAGCTCGCCCTGATAAGTACCGGACTGACGTGCGTCAGCACCAACGTAGCAGCACTTGTCTGCGTAGGAGTCCAGAACGCTCTTGTCGGGCTCACGGTTGATGAAGACGATAGGAGTCTCAGAGGGCTTGACGGTATCAACGATGGTCTGTGCGGAAGTGGTCTGCACGGGGTTGATGACCAGCACGTCCACGCCCTGCTGCAGGAAGGTGTTGATCTGCTCGGTCTGGGTGTTCTGGTCGTTCTTGCCATCGACGATGGTGACGGCGTAGCCCATGTCCTTCAGGTACTCTTCCAGGTCGGTGCGGTACAGGGTCATGAAGTTATCAGCAAACTGATAGATGCACACGCCGATGTTTGCGGAACCGTTGGTTGCAGCAGCGCTGGAAGCAGCAGCAGAAGATGCAGCAACAGAAGAAGCAGCAGTAGAGGTGCTGGAAGAGCCGCCGCAGGCGGTCATAGCAGCAGTTGCACCAACAACAGCAGATGCCTTCAGGAAGTCACGACGCGAAATCATTTTCATAATAATGTTCTCCTTCAATTCGTATCTCAGCATTTTCACAGGAGCAATCTTGCATGCACCTGTAATTCCTGTTCGTATTATACCCTTGCAGCACCCCACTGTTCAAGAGAACAAGTTCACAAGATTGAAGGAGTTCTTTTGTGCTATTTCAACAAATGCTTTTTGGGCTCGCCAATTTCTTTTCTCGAAACATCACAATTTTTCATACATTTGCAACCTCCCTACAAAAGCAAAAAAATTATGTCATTTTTCTCTCAAAAAGATTACAAAATGTTGCATCGTCCGGTTTTTGCAGCTTTTTCATTTCTTGTATATCTTGAAAAATATTTTCAGGAATAGTTCGTCCCTGTTCTTCCGCATTTTTTCGCTTCATTTCTGAAATTTTCTGAAAATCGCCTGTCATTCCCGGTTCCTGCCGCCTGCCTTTTGCAAAGAAAATGCCCGGAAGCTTTCCTAAGCCTCCGGGCATTCCGATCCGAGTATCTTTTACAGATGCAGCAGCATCTTTGCAATGTTGAAGTAGATCAGCAGCGTGGTGGTATCCACAATGGTGGTGATCAGGGGTGAAGCCATCACGGCCGGATCCACATGCAGCTTTTCTGCCGCCACCGGCAGAATGCCGCCGATGATCTGCGAGAGCAGGATGGTGCAGATCAAAGTCAGGCACACCACCAGCGCCACCGGAGCCGCGATGCGGTCAAACACCAGCAGCTTTACAAAGTTGCATACGGCCAGCGTGCCGCCGCACAGCAAGGCCACGCGGCTCTCGCGCCACAGGATGCGGGGCAGATCGCGGGGCTGGATATCGCCCACCGCCATGCCGCGGATGATGGTGGAGGTGCTCTGGCTGCCCGCGTTGCCGCCTGCGTCGGTCAGCATGGGGATGTATGCAGTCAGCACGGTCACAGCGGCCAGTGCATCCTCGTATCCGCGAATGACCAGACTGGAGAAGGTGGCACTGATCATCAGGAACAGCAGCCACGGTGCGCGGCTCTTGTACAGATCCCACATGCTCTGCTTGAAGTAGGGCTTGTCGGAGGGGCCGATTGCGTTCATCTTTGCAATATCTTCGCTGGCCTCGTCCTGCAGGATGCTGATGGCATCGTCAATGGTCACGATGCCCACCAGCCGGTTCTCGGCGTCCACCACCGGAATAGCCAGAAAGCCGTATTTCTCGAACAGGTTGGAAACATCCTCCTGATCGGTGGTGGTGCTCACGCTGACCACATTGGAATCCATCAGGTCCTTGATAGGCTCTTCTGTGTTCTTTGCCAGCACCAGCGCCCGCAGGGACACCACGCCGATCAGCCTGCGGCTGTCATCGGTCACATAGCAGTTGTTGATGGTCTCCTTGTCAAAGCCATTCCTGCGGATGGCCTCCATAGCCTGTGCCACGGTCATGTCCGGCCGCAGCTCCATCAGCTCGGTGGTCATCACGCCGCCGGCCGAGTCCTCCGGGTACTTGAGCAGCTCATTGATCATGCGGCGGGTGGTGGGGTCGGCCTGACCCAGAATACGCTTGACCACGTTGGCAGGCATTTCCTCCACAAGGTCGGTGGCATCGTCCACGAACAGTTCGTCCACAACAGCCTTCAGCTCGGTATCGGTCAGGCCGTCGATCAGCTTCTGCTGGGTCTCAGGGGCCAGTTCGGTGAACACATCTGCGGCCAGATCCTTCGGGCACAGACGGAACAGCACCGGGAGCTTTTCTGCAGGCAGATCCTCAAATACCGCCGCAAGGTCGGGCGCGGGCAGAGTTTCCATCACATCCCGCAGGCTCTGGTATTTCTTGGCATCGTCCAGATTTGCCAGCATGGTCTTGAGGGTATCGATCGAGATTTCAGACATAAAAAAGCTGCCTCCTTTTCAGTGGCAGCTCTCGTTTCTTCTTTTCAGGGAACGCAAACACGCACCGTGTGCATTCACACACAGCAGGGTCTGCGCAAAGCAGAAACGGCGGCTGCCATCATATAAAATAATCGGGGAGAAAGACTGCTGCTACTGCCAGCAGGTTCCATGACAACCACCTCGTTTTCCTGTTGTAAAAAGACACTTTTTGCCTTTTCCGCCCATTACTTTACCACTGCTTTTTTGCCGCGTCAACCCTGCTTTTTAAATTTTTCCGTTTCTTTACAAAAAGTAAAAGTGCCCGATGACATTTTTCGTATCATCAGGCACTTTTATCCTGTCAGAGCATGTTCCGGGCGGGATGGAAGGCTCTTTGCTTACAGGGTCTCTACCGTATCAAACATTTCTTTTGCAGCTTCCACAGCTTCCTTGCTGCCAAACACCACCCGCACGCCGTTTGCCATGGCGGCACCCAGCTCTGCGGCCTGCTCCTTCAGCAGTGCGGCATCCACCGCACACAAGGCCTTGCGGTCTGCCGCCACCATTTCATCAGTGATGCCGCAGAAATACCGGCGGTCCGTCTCGCGGGCCTCAGCACGCGGCTTGCGGGGGGTGTCCAGCTTGGCCACAGTACCCACAATAAAATCGTTCAGGTCTTTTTCGGTGTACTCCCGTGCTGCCAGTTCTGCCGGACCTTTTGCAAAGGTGTCGTAGCTTTCCTTTACATGGGGGTCGCGGTAGGTGTACAGGTATTCCACGCCGTCCGAGGAGAGCATTCCGGTGCCGTAAGCGCCGCCCACCTCGCGGATGTTGTGCCACAGGTATTCGTAGCTCATCACGCGGGCCAGCGCCTTGCGGTCGCTGCGGCGCTCCATGGGCCATACCTGTACATCGTAGTTCACACCGCCGTCAATGATAAACGCTTCGTTCACCGGCGGTGTCAGCGGCTCCACATAGGGCTTCGCCGCAGCGCGGTCCTCGGCAGCAAAGCGGCTGTCCGGCAGCAGAGTGCGCAGCTTTGCAAGGGCATCCTCGCTGCCGTACAGGCTGACCGTCAGCTCCGCGTGCTGCAGCACCTCTGTGCGCAGGGCATCCAGCTTTTCACCCAGTGCTGCCCAATTGCCGCGCTCCTGCACGCCGCACAAGAACTTGTAATAGCTCACACCGCTGCAGCGTTCACTCACCGCACCGTCCACCGTGTAGTGGGCACTGGCACGGGTGGCTGCGTATACATTGCCCTGCTGGATGAACTGCTGTTCCATGTTCAACTTCTGCTGGCTCAGCACCCGTGCAAAAGCAGCTTCTGCCGCCGGGCCGGTAAGGATGGTATCATACAGCCATTCGCCGCCCAGCTCCACAGCCTTTTCCAGACTGCGTTCCAGCAGGCTCAGGCACAGGCTCAGCTTGGCATGGCAGGGTGCACCCTCCTGCCGCCCAGTCCAGATGTCCAGCTGGGTGCGGCTGTCGCCCAGCCATGTGCTGCGCAGAGTGTTCAGTTGCTGAGCGGTGTGTTCGGCGCTGTCCAGCTCGTCCAGCACATCGGTCAGCAGGTCCAGATACGGCATGTCCTCAGGCTTCACATTGCCAAGGTCATAGTAGAAGTTCAGGTACAGGCTGCCTGCCGAAGGGTGATGCACCAGCTGCGCGCCAGCCAGAAGTTCCCGCTCGCCTGGGGCCGTCCTTGCTCCGTCGCCAAGGTCGGCAACGGTCAGCGGGTGCTCCAGCGCAAGCTTGCCGTCGGTGCGGATGGGTTCGTCCTCCTCCTTTTTAGGCAGGGTGGGCACCTGCACCACCTGCACCGGAGCCGGTGCAAACAGCTCACGCAGCAGTTCATTGAACCAGCCATCGGCCATCTTTTCCCGCAGGGAAGCAAACAGCCTGTCCGTGTGCAGCAGCAGGGCGGGGTCGCCGGTGTGCAGCCAGCCAGTAGAAGCATTGATGGCATCCAGCACGCCGTCTGGCAGGGTGCCCGGGCGCTCCAGCGATGCAAACTCTGCTGCGTTCAGCGAAGCCAACAGCAGTTCCTGCGGGATGCCCTCGGCCAGAATGCCGTCCACCGCCTTGCGCACAGCGGCAGCAAACTTGCGGGCGCTCTCCTCGGTGGCACCGCGCAGCACCAGTTCCAGCACCGGCTGCAGGGTGCTGTCGTCAAAGCCAATGTCAATATCTGCGCCCAGCTTTTCGGCCAGCAGCGCCGCCTTCAGCGGGGAGTTATTGGTGCCAAGCAGGGCATCCAGCAGGATCTCCACGCCCAGCTGCCGCTCCAGGTCTGCAAAGGCACCGGTGTACCATGCCAGAGCACACTGCACCTCGTCCGGCTCCGGGTTTTCGGTATAGTAGGGCAGTTCCACGCAGGCACCCGCCTGCTCGTGCTGCACGGTCAGCTGCGGACGGCTGGTGCCCTTGGGCATTTTGGAGAGATAATCCCTGTCCAGCAGTTCCAGCTTTTCAGCCATATCCATTTTGCCATAGAGGGTAATGCAGCAGTTGTCGGCGCTGTAGTGGCGGTGATATACCCGCTTATACTTTTCATAGGTCAACGCCGGGATGCTGGCCGGGTCGCCGCCGGAAACAAAGCCGTAGGCCGTATCCGGGAACATGGCCCGTTCCAGTGCATTTTCCAACTGAGCATCCGGTGCAGCCAGAGCTCCCTGCATCTCGTTGTACACCACTCCGCTCACGATGCCGTCGGCACTGCGGTGCCAGCCCTCCTGTTCAAACACGCTCTTGTCCACCATGGCCAGCGGGCAGAACACCGCGTTCAGGTAGACATCCATCAGGTTTTTGAAGTCGGTCTCATTGGGCGTAGCGAACGGGTAGACCGTCTTATCCGGGAAGGTCATCGCATTCAGGAAAGATGCCATGCTGCTTTTGAGCAGCTGCAAGAACGGCGAGGTCACCGGGTATTTTTCGCTGCCTGCCAGCACCGAGTGCTCCAGAATGTGGAACACGCCGGTGTCATCGGACGGGAAGGTGCCAAAGCCGATGCCAAACGCCTTGTTGGTATCCTCATTTTCCACCAGCAGCACCGTGGCACCGCTCACATCGTGGGTAAGCACGGTCAGGGTTCCGTGCTGTTCAGGGCAGTCCTCGGTACGCACGAGGGTATAACCGGGAAATCGTTCCATTTCGTTTTCTCCTTTGTGGTTTTGAAATCGTTTGACACTATTGTATCATTCGAGGGCAAAAAACACAATTACAGGTTTGTTAATTATAACCAGAAGAACGGTTTTTGATGATTTGCTTCCCGTTCAGAGCGTTTTCGCGCAGATTGAGTTTAATGCCTTTTGTAAAAAGCATTACCGCCAGGTATGTTCTCTTTTGGTTGCAAAAGAGAACCAGAAAGGACGGCGGTGCCCGCAGGGCATGAAAGCCCCAGTGGG
>OINY01000280.1_pt1 | contig 13598 bp, 6 predicted proteins | sample 1585421 | NCBI WGS metagenome assembly OINY01 (sample SAMN02674697, study PRJEB24791) | human gut metagenome, SKBSTL033 | isolation source: stool | host: Homo sapiens | place: USA
GGCCGCCCAGCAGATGCATCATCAGCTGGCTGCCGTAGCAGATGCCCAGCACAGGTACACCCCAGTTGAAGATCTCAGGGTCGATCGTGGGGGAATCTTCCAGATAAACGCTGTTGGGGCCACCGGTAAAGATGATACCCTTGGGGTTCTTTGCCTTGATAACCGACAGATCGGTTTTATAGGAATAGATTTCACAGTAGACATTGTTCTCGCGGACGCGGCGCGCGATCAGCTGATTGTACTGGCCGCCAAAGTCCAGCACGATGACAGTTTCATGCTGCATGAAGTTCTCTCCTCCCTTATCCATTCAATGTGTTTCTACAGATAAAATCAGTATAGCACATCTGCCAAATAAAAGCGACATCATTTGTGAATTTTCCTGTTTTTATTTTTCACGTATGGGATGCCGCAGAACTGTTTTCAGTGTTCCCGGTGCAGCGCGGCGAGGATCACTCAGATAAATTTCGTGGTGGAAGCGTGTCTCTGAAAAATCAAGCGTATACCCCTGCTCTACGGCAAAGGCATCCATCTGCGCCAGCGTTTTCGGTTCTTCATCATAGGGGCCGATATGCAGGCACTGAACGCAAAGTCCCTCGTCATAGGTCAGAAATTCCGCCTTGGAAAAATCCTTTTTCTTTTTTGCCGTTGCTTCCTGTACGGCCCAATCAAACGCTTCCGGCGTCACGAATTCTGGCAGTCGGATCATGGATGTCCACTCAAATGTTTCTTTATGTGCATAGTCAACGCCATCCACGCCCTTCTGATGCCACAAGCCCTCCAACGGTGGAACCACATATTCAAAATAGCCGTCCATCTTGTGGCTGCCCTTATAGCTCATTTTGATGGTGAAAGCAATGCCATACAGCACTCCCATAGCCTCCTGATAGGCTCCATCCGGAACATTCGGGTCGCCCTTGCCGTGCACTGCCACAAAATTCATACGCGGTATCGTAATCAGGTGCGGTTTTTTCGGCGGGAGATAAAATTCCCTGTACTCTTTCTTATAATCAAACGGCATTACTCTTCACCCCATCCAGAAGTTCACGCTGCTTCTTTTTTGCTGAATCCCCTCAGCACCAGCCGATAGGACTTTTCCAGCATTTCCTTTTTCAGTATACCAGAACAACCTTGTTTTGTAAACAAAGAGTTGTGACATGCCGCAAAAAAATCCCCTGCCCTTACGGACAGAGGATCTAAACCAAAAAGAGACCTTCCCACTCTCCGGAATGGGAAGGTCTCTCGTAAGTTTAACCTTTAGCCTTAGGAAAGGCGCGAAGGGTCAAAATCACTCAATGATCTTGCCAACAACGCCAGAACCAACGGTACGGCCACCCTCACGGATAGCGAAACGCAGGCCCTCTTCCATAGCAACAGGGGTCAGCAGCTCAACGTGCATCATGACGTTATCGCCGGGCATGCACATCTCAGTGCCTTCGGGCAGAGTGATGATACCGGTCACGTCGGTGGTGCGGAAGTAGAACTGAGGACGATAGTTGGAGAAGAACGGGGTGTGACGGCCGCCTTCGTCCTTGGTCAGAACGTACACCTGAGACTCGAAGGTCTTGTGGGGGTGCACGGAACCGGGCTTAGCCAGAACCTGACCACGCTCGATCTGGGTACGATCAACACCACGCAGCAGAGCGCCGATGTTATCGCCAGCCTCAGCGAAGTCCAGAGACTTACGGAACATCTCCAGACCGGTGATGGTGGTGCTCAGACGATCGGGCTTGATGCCGACGATCTCCATAGCATCGCCAACCTTAGCAATACCACGCTCAACACGACCGGTTGCAACAGTACCACGGCCAGAAATGGTCATGACATCCTCGATGGGCATCAGGAAGGGCTTGTCTTCCTCACGATCGGGGTTGGGGATATAGGTGTCAACAGCGTCCATCAGCTCCTTGATGCAAGCATACTCGGGAGCATTGGGATCAGTGGAGGTAGACTCCAGAGCCTTCAGAGCGGAACCACGAATGATCGGGGTGTCGTCGCCGGGGAAGTCGTACTCGGTCAGCAGCTCACGGATCTCCATCTCGACCAGATCCAGCAGCTCTTCGTCGTCGACCATATCGCACTTGTTCATGAACACGACGATATAGGGCACGCCGACCTGACGAGCCAGCAGGATGTGCTCACGGGTCTGGGGCATGGGACCATCGGTAGCAGCAACGACCAGAATAGCGCCGTCCATCTGAGCAGCACCAGTGATCATGTTCTTAACGTAGTCAGCATGGCCCGGGCAGTCAACGTGAGCATAGTGACGAGCGTCGGTCTGATACTCAACGTGAGCGGAGTTGATCGTGATACCACGAGCACGCTCCTCAGGAGCCTTATCGATGTTGGCATAATCCATGAAGTCTGCGTCGCCCTTCAGAGCCAGGTACTTGGTGATAGCGGCGGTCAGAGTGGTCTTGCCGTGGTCAACGTGACCGATGGTGCCGATGTTCACATGCGGCTTAGAACGGTCGAACTTTGCCTTTTCAGCCATTGGAATATCCTCCCTTAATTTAGGTTTTGATATTTGGTTACAACAACCCTGCAAGATGCAGACATTGCATTGCAAGGCTATTCTACTAAATTTGCCCTGTAAAATCAAGTGCTTTTACAGGAAATTTTGCCGAGGTTACACTACCCCGGCAAAATCTTTATCCATTTTTCAGGAATCAGCCCTTGGTGCGGCCAGCGATGATCTGGTCAGCAATGTTCTTGGGCACCGGCTCGTAGTGAGACGGCTCCATGACATACTGGCCACGGCCCTGAGTCTTGGAACGCAGGTCGGTAGCGTAGCCGAACATCTGAGCCAGAGGCACAAATGCATTGACGCGCTGAGTACCAGCCATAGCTTCCATGCCCTGGATCTGACCACGGCGTGCATTCAAGTCGCCGATAACATCGCCCAGATACTCATCGGGAACGATAACTGCAACCTTCATGATAGGCTCAGTGATGATAGGATCAGCCTTGCGCATAGCATCCTTGAACGCCATAGAACCAGCAATGGAGAAGGCCATTTCAGAGGAGTCGACCTCATGATAAGAACCATCCCACAGGGTAACCTTGACATCAACGACAGGATAGCCAGCCAGAACACCGGACTTCATAGCACCCTGGATACCGTTGTCGATAGCCGGGATGTATTCCTTCGGGATGGCACCGCCAACGATGGCGTTGACGAACTCGTAACCCTTGCCGGGCTCGTTGGGCTCGATCTTGATCTTAACATGACCGTACTGGCCCTTACCACCGGACTGACGTGCGTACTTGGTCTCCTGGTTGGCCTCTTTGCGGATGGTCTCACGGTAAGCAACCTGAGGTGCACCCACGTTTGCTTCAACCTTGAACTCACGCAGCAGACGGTCAACGATGATCTCCAGGTGCAGCTCGCCCATACCGGCGATGATGGTCTGACCGGTCTCTTCGTCAGTGTAGGTCTTGAAGGTCGGATCCTCTTCGGCCAGCTTTGCCAGCGCGATGCCCATCTTCTCGTTGCCGGCCTTGGTCTTAGGCTCGATGGCAACGCGGATAACAGGCTCGGGGAACTTCATGGACTCCAGAATGATGGGATGATTCTCATCACACAGAGTGTCACCAGTGGTGGTGTTCTTCAGACCAACAACGGCAGCGATATCACCTGCATAGCAGCAGTCGATATCCTTGCGGTGATTGGAGTGCATCTGCAGGATGCGGCCCATACGCTCCTTGCTGTCCTTCACGGAGTTGTAGACAGTGGTACCTGCCTCAACCTTACCGGAGTAAACACGGAAGTATGCCAGCTTACCAACGAACGGGTCGGTAGCGATCTTGAAGGCCAGAGCTGCGAAGGGAGCGTCGTCAGAAGACGGACGGGTCTCCTCTTCCTCAGTCTCGGGATTCACGCCCTTGATGTCAGGGACATCGGTAGGAGCGGGCATATAGTCAACGATAGCGTCCAGCAGCTTCTGCACGCCGCGGTTCTTGTAGGAAGAACCGCAGACAACGGGAACCAGCGTGTTAGCGATGGTCTCCTTGCGGATCGCAGCCTTCAGCTCGGCACGGGTGATCTCCTCGCCCTCGAGGTACTTTTCCATGAGCTCTTCGTCGTTCTCGGCAACAGTCTCAACGAGGATGTTGCGATACTCCTCAGCCTGCTCGACCATATCCTCGGGAATGGGCTCGCAGCGCATGTCGTTGCCCATGTCGTCGTAGTAGACCTCAGCGTTCATATCGACCAGGTCAACGATACCGCGGAAGGTATCCTCCTGACCGATAGGCAGCTGGATTGCCACGCCGTTTGCGTGCAGACGATCGTGCAGCATCTTGATGCAGCGGAAGAAGTCAGCACCCATGGTGTCCATCTTGTTGACGTACACCATACGGGGAACCTTGTACTCGTCAGCCTGACGCCAAACGGTCTCAGACTGCGGCTCAACACCGCCCTTTGCAGCCAGAACGGTCACAGAACCGTCCAGCACGCGCAGGGAACGCTGGACCTCAACGGTGAAGTCCACGTGGCCCGGGGTGTCGATGATGTTGATGCGGTGACGGTTCTTTTTGAATGCAACCGGATCCTTCTGGGTTTCAGAGTGGCTCCAGTAGCAGGTGGTAGCAGCGGAAGTGATGGTGATACCACGCTCCTGCTCCTGAACCATCCAGTCCATGGTAGCGCCGCCATCATGAACTTCGCCGATCTTGTGGTTGATACCGGTGTAGTACAGAATACGCTCGGTAGTAGTAGTCTTACCAGCATCAATGTGGGCCATAATGCCGATATTTCTCGTCATCTGAAGAGAAACTTCTCTGGGTGTAGCCATGAAATTAACCTCCTACAGAACAGATCAATAACGGAAATGAGCGAAAGCCTTGTTAGCCTCTGCCATCTTGTGAGTATCCTCACGCTTCTTCACGGCGTTACCAGTGTTGTTGGCAGCATCCATGATTTCAGCAGCCAGACGCTGAGCCATGGTCTTCTCACCACGGCTGCGGCTGTAGGCAGTCAGCCAGCGCAGACCCAGGGTCTCGCGGCGAGCCGGGCTGACTTCCAGAGGGACCTGGTAGTTAGCACCGCCAACGCGGCGGGTCTTGCACTCGAGGCTGGGCATGATGTTCTCCATCGCCTTCTCGAAAGTCTCCAGAGGATCGTTGCCGGTCTTCTCCTGAATCATGGAGAAAGCTTCGTAAACGATCTTCTGAGCGACGCCCTTCTTGCCATCCAGCATCACGCTGTTGACCAGACGAGTGACCATCTTGGAATTGTAAATAGGATCAGCTAAGACATCGCGCTTAGCAATGTTACCTCTTCTAGGCATCTTTCTTCCCTCCTTCACAGAATGATATCATCGGTACTCGAAAGTAATAAAACTCCCGTTGTGTCACAAAGAGCTGACCTTTACATAAACTGTTGCCCTCCGCTTTGCAAGCGGACTTGTTATTTATATAATGGAAAGCCGTTTATGGCGGTTGTCCTCAATTACTTCTTTGCAGCACCGGCCTTAGGACGCTTTGCGCCGTACTTGGAGCGGGCCTGATTACGGCCTGCCACACCCTGAGTATCCAGGGTACCACGGATGATGTGGTAACGCACACCGGGCAGGTCCTTAACACGACCGCCACGGATCAGCACGACGGAGTGCTCCTGCAGGTTATGGCCGATACCGGGAATGTAAGAGGTGACCTCGATACCATTCGTGAGGCGGACACGAGCAACCTTACGCAGAGCAGAGTTGGGCTTCTTGGGGGTCATGGTACGAACAGCAGTGCAGACACCACGCTTCTGGGGGCTGTTCAGATCAGAATACTGTTTCTTCTGAGAATTGTAGCTCTTCAGCAGTGCGGGAGCGGTGCTCTTGGTAGCCAGAACCTGACGGCCCTTGCGTACAAGCTGGTTAAAAGTAGGCATTTTGTTTCTCCTTTCTTAATAATGCACATCGGACTTTTTTCCGACTTTTTTGCCGCACTATCCCCATGAGGGATGCGCAACAGTTATATAATACTCGCTTTACAGGCGGATGTCAACAGTTTTTGCAAAGTTTTTTGCATTTATTCCAGATTTTTTCTTTCAGCATTTTTTCGACGCAAAACGCACGGTTTTCTCCCCTGTTTCCGCTTTTCCGGGCATATAAAAACCGCCCTGCAGGCGGATGCCCACAGAGCGGTCCATTGTTTTATTTCAGAAGAAGGAGCTTTGCTTACTGTACAGCAGCTGCCTGTTCGGCAGCGATCTCAGCATCGCGCTCAGCCTCACGGTTCTTCAGATCCTCACGGACTTCCGGCAGACCGGTACCTGCGGGGATCAGCTTACCAATGATGACGTTCTCCTTCAGGCCGGCCAGCGGGTCGACCTTGCCCTTGATGGCAGCTTCGGTCAGCACGCGGGTGGTCTCCTGGAAGGATGCAGCGGACAGGAAGGAGTCGTTTGCCAGAGCAGCCTTGGTGATGCCCAGCAGCACCTGCTGGTACTCAACCAGCTTCAGGCCCTCTTCACCAGCGTCGATGCGCTGCTGCAGATCGGCGTTGATGCTCTCCACTTCCAGACGGCTTGCCAGTGCACCGCCGATCAGGTTGGAAGAACCGGAATCAGTCACGCGCACCTTGCGGCACATCTGACGGACGATGACCTCGATATGCTTATCGTTGATCTCAACGCCCTGCAGACGGTAGACCTTCTGAACTTCGTTGATCAGGTAGTTCTGGACATCCTCCAGACCCTTGATTGCCAGAATATCCTGCGGATACAGAACACCTTCACGGGTGATGATGTCGCCCTTCTCCACACGGTCACCCGGCATCACGCGGGAATGCTGGGTGAACGGGATGGAGTAGCTCTTTACGACCTCGGCACCGTTCTCGTCCTTGCCGGTCACCTTGATAACGACATTCTTCTTGGTATCGTCCTGAGAAACGACACCAGAGATCTCGCTCATGATGGCCATGCTCTTGGGACGGCGGCTCTCGAACAGCTCTTCAACACGGGGAAGACCCTGCGTGATATCTTCAGCAGATGCGATACCGCCGGTATGGAAGGTACGCATGGTCAGCTGAGTACCAGGCTCGCCGATGGACTCTGCGGCGATAACGCCGACAGACTCGCCCAGACGGACCGGCTCGCCGTTTGCCATATCGGAACCGTAGCAGCGTGCGCAGACACCGGTCTTTGCACGGCAGGTCAGCAGGCTGCGGATCTTCAGCTTGGTAATGCCAGCAGCCTCGATCTCGTTTGCATCGTACAGGTCGATCATCTTGCCTTCCGGCACGATCACCTCGCCGGTAACGGGGTTGACCACATCGCCCACAGCAAAGCGGCCGATCAAACGCTCACGGAAGCTCTCGATCTTCTCCTTGCCCTCGTGGATCTCAGAGACCCACAGGCCGTCGGTGGTGCCGCAGTCGATCTCGCGCACGATAACATCCTGAGAGACATCGACCATGCGGCGGGTCAGGTAACCGGAGTCAGCGGTACGCAGAGCGGTATCGGCCAGACCCTTACGGGCACCACGGGCAGAAACGAAATATTCCAGAATATTCAGACCTTCACGGTAGTTGGCACGAATGGGCATCTCGATGGTGTGGCCGGCGGTGTTTGCCAGCAGGCCGCGCATGCCGGCCAGCTGCTTGATCTGGTTCATAGAACCACGAGCACCGGAGTCTGCCATCATATAGATCTCATTATCCTTGGGCAGGTTGTCTGCCAGAGCCTTGGAGACCTTATCGGTGGTAGCCTGCCAGATGGCGATGGTCTGGTTGTAACGCTCGTTGTCGGAGATCAGGCCGCGGTTGAACAGCCTGCCGACCTTTGCGATCTGCTGGTCAGCCTCAGCGATCAGTTCCTGCTTCTGCGGCGGGATCACAGCGTCGCACACAGCGACGGAGATCGCAGACAGAGTGGAGTACTTGTAGCCCTGCGCCTTGATGGCATCCAGCATCTTTGCACACTTGCGGGTGCCGTTGCGGGTCATGCAGCGGGAAATGATGTCGGGCAGAGTCTTCTTGGTCACGCGGAAGCTGACCTCGTACTCCAGCCAGTGCTCGGGATCAGTACGGTCGATATAACCCAGATTCTGAGGAACAGGATTATTGAAGATGATGCGGCCGACGGTGGCTTCCACCAGACCGGTGCGCTCCACGCCGTCAATGGTCATGGTGCGGCGCACCTTGATGGGTGCGTGCAGGGTAACGATGTGCTCTGCATAAGCCATCAGGGCTTCGTTCTCATCGCGGAACACCTTGCCTGCGCCCTCGTCATTTTCACGAACGGTGGTCAGGTAGTAGCTGCCCAGGATCATATCCTGCGTAGGCACGGTAACAGGTGCGCCGTCAGAGGGCTTCAGCAGGTTGCCGGAAGCCAGCATCAGCATCTTGGCCTCACGGCAGGCATCCTCGCCCAGAGGCAGATGCACTGCCATCTGGTCACCGTCGAAGTCGGCGTTGAATGCGGTACATGCCAGCGGGTGCAGCTTGATTGCACGGCCCTCCACCAGCACCGGGTTGAAAGCCTGAATGCCCAGACGGTGCAGGGTAGGTGCACGGTTCAGCAGAACGGGGTGGCCCTTGATCACGGTCTCCAGGCTGTCCCACACTTCGGGCTTAGCGCGCTCCACCATCTTGCGGGCGGACTTGATGTTGTTGGCAATGCCCTTCTCCACCAGATCCTTCATGACAAAGGGCTTGAACAGCTCCAGAGCCATTTCCTTGGGCAGACCGCACTGATCCATCTTCAGCTCAGGGCCGACGACGATAACGGAACGACCGGAGTAGTCAACACGCTTGCCCAGCAGGTTCTGACGGAAGCGGCCCTGCTTGCCCTTCAGCATATCGGAAAGGCTCTTCAGTGCGCGGTTGTTGGGGCCGGTAACCGGACGGCCGCGGCGGCCGTTGTCGATCAGGCTGTCCACTGCTTCCTGCAGCATACGCTTCTCGTTGCGCACGATGATGTCGGGAGCGCCCAGCTCCAGCAGGCGGCGCAGACGGTTGTTGCGGTTGATGACGCGGCGGTACAGGTCATTCAGGTCGGAGGTGGCGAAGCGGCCGCCGTCCAGCTGGACCATGGGGCGCAGGTCAGGCGGCAGCACAGGCAGCACATCCATGACCATCCACTCGGGGCGGTTGCCGGAAACGCGGAAAGCCTCGACGACTTCCAGACGCTTCAGGATACGCACCTTCTTCTGGCCGGAGGACTTCTCCACCTCGGCAGTCAGCTCAGCGCTGAGCTGGTCGAGGTCGATCTCCTTCAGCAGGTCCTGAACGGCCTCAGCGCCCATCGCAGCCTCGAACTCGTCGCCGTAGCGCTCGCGCATCTCGCGGTACTCTTTCTCGGTCAGCAGCTGCTTCTTTTCCAGCGGGGTCAGACCGGGGTTGGTAACGATATAGCTTGCAAAGTACAGCACTTTCTCCAGCAGGCGGGGGCTGATGTCCAGCATCAGGCCGATGCGGCTGGGGATGCCCTTGAAGTACCAGATGTGGCTGACGGGAGCGGCCAGCTCAATGTGGCCCATGCGCTCACGGCGGACCTTGGCCTTGGTCACTTCAACGCCGCAGCGGTCGCAGATCTTGCCCTTGTAGCGGATGCGCTTATACTTACCGCAGTGGCACTCCCAGTCCTTGGTAGGTCCAAAAATGCGCTCACAGTACAAGCCGTCGCGCTCCGGCTTCAGGGTACGGTAGTTGATGGTCTCAGGCTTTTTGACCTCGCCGTAGCTCCAGTTGCGGATCTGCTCCGGGGAGGCAAGGCCGATCTTGATGGAATCGAAAACGTTGTTTTCCATGAAACGAACCCTTTCTTAATCTCTAGTTGTCTCGATGATACAGGCGGCTTTCTTGTTCAGACCACAGGCTCCTCTCCCCTGCCGCAGCACGCGGAACAGGGGGCTTGAGGCTTGTGTTCTTTGTCTGATCAGAAATCTACTTCGTCAGAAGAAGCGGGAGCTTCGGCACCGGAGTTATTGTCCTCCAGCACAGAAGGATCATCGAAACCGGCATCGGCATCCTTAATATTATAATCGTTGAGCAGTTCGCTCTCCTGCACGACGTTCTCAGTGCCGGCAACATCGCGCATATCAAAGCCGGTCTCTTCGTCGTCGAAGTTCTGACGCATGTCGATCTCGTTGCCGTCCTTGTCCTGAACAACAACGTCCAGACCCAGAGACTGCAGTTCCTTCAGCATAACGCGGAAGGACTCGGGAATGCCGGGCTGCGGGATCGGCTCACCCTTAACGATGGCCTCGTAGGTCTTCACACGGCCCTCCACGTCGTCGGACTTGACGGTCAGGATCTCCTGCAGAGTGTAAGCAGCGCCGTAAGCTTCCAGTGCCCAGACTTCCATTTCGCCGAAGCGCTGGCCGCCGAACTGGGCCTTGCCGCCCAGAGGCTGCTGAGTGACCAGAGAGTAAGGGCCGGTAGAACGTGCATGGATCTTATCATCGACCAGGTGATGCAGCTTCAGGTAGTACATATAACCGACGGTAACGCGGTTATCGAACTTTTCGCCGGTGCGGCCATCGTAAACGGTGGTCTTGCCATCGCGGTCCAGCTCGATCTTGGAGAAGTCGATGATGTGTCCCTTCTCGCCCATGATCTTGGGGAGCTTCGTGGGATATGCAGGAGCATTCTCACCATGCCACATCTCGCGGGCGGTATCAAAGGTATCGCCGATGTCGTTCTCACGAGCAGAGTCGAAGACGGGAGTCATGACCTTGATGCCGCATGCCTTGGCAGCGTAGCCCAGGTTGACTTCCAGCACCTGACCGATGTTCATACGGGAAGGCACGCCCAGAGGGTTCAGCACGATGTCCAGCGGGGTGCCGTCGGGCAGGTAGGGCATGTCCTCCTGCGGCAGAATGCGGGAAACGACACCCTTGTTGCCGTGACGGCCTGCCATCTTATCGCCAACGCTGATCTTGCGCTTCTGGGCAATATAGCAGCGGACGACCTCGCGCACGCCGGGCTGCAGTTCGTCGCTGTTCTCCGGGGTGAACACCTTGACATCCACGATGATGCCGTATGCACCATGGGGCACGCGCAGAGAAGTATCACGCACTTCGCGTGCCTTCTCGCCGAAGATGGCGCGCAGCAGGCGCTCTTCAGCGGTCAGCTCGGTCTCGCCCTTCGGGGTGACCTTACCGACCAGAATGTCGCCGCTCTTGACCTCGGCACCGATACGGATGATGCCGCGCTCGTCCAGATCCTTCAGTGCATCCTCAGAAACGTTGGGGATATCACGGGTGATTTCTTCGGGTCCCAGCTTGGTGTCGCGGCTCTCGGTCTCGTACTCTTCAATATGAATGGAGGTGTACACGTCCTCGCGCACGATCTTCTCGTTCAGCAGAACGGCATCCTCGTAGTTGTAGCCTTCCCAGGTCATGAAGCCGATCAGAGCGTTCTTACCCAGAGAAATTTCGCCGTTGCGCATTGCAGGGCCGTCGGCCAGCACCTGACCGGCCTTGACGCTCTCGCCGACCTCCACAATGGGACGCTGGTTGATGCAGGTGCCTGCGTTGGAGCGTGCGAACTTGACCAGAGGATAATCCTCCAGCTCGCCCTTGTTGTTGCGCACAACAACATGGTCGGCATCCATCTTCTCAACGATACCGTCATTCTTTGCCAGAACAGCGGTGCCGGAGTCGGTAGCAGCCTTGTACTCCATACCGGTAGCAACGATGGGCTGCTGGGTGACCATCAGAGGCACTGCCTGACGCTGCATGTTGGAACCCATCAGAGCACGGTTACAGTCATCGTTCTCCAGGAAGGGGATGCAGGCAGTAGCAACAGAGACCATCATTCGCGGAGAAACGTCCATGTAATCGACTTTCTCTGCATCAATTTCAAGGATCTCGTCGCGGCGGCGGGCAGACACACGGGGACGGATGAAGTGCTTGCCCTCATCCAGCGGCTCGTTGGCCTGTGCCACAACGTACTCGTCCTCGACATCAGCGGTCATATACTCGACCTCGTCGGTGACGACCTGTTCCTTCAGGTTGCCGTTCTCGTCATAGATCTTCTTGACCTTGCGGTACGGAGCTTCCACGAAGCCGTACTCGTTGATCTTGGCGTAAGATGCCAGATAGGAGATCAGACCGATGTTGGGGCCTTCAGGAGTCTCGATGGGGCACATACGGCCGTAGTGGCTGTAGTGAACGTCGCGGACCTCGAAACCTGCGCGGTCACGGCTCAGACCGCCGGGGCCCAGAGCGGACAGACGGCGCTTGTGGGTCAGCTCAGCCAGCGGGTTGTTCTGATCCATGAACTGGGACAGCTGGGAGCTTCCGAAGAACTCCTTCACTGCTGCGGTTACCGGTTTGATATTGATCAGGGACTGCGGAGAAATACTCTCTGTGTCCTGTGTTGTCATTCTCTCACGAACAACTCTTTCCAGTCTGGACAGACCGATTCTGTACTGATTCTGAAGAAGTTCTCCAACCGCACGGATACGTCTGTTTCCAAGATGATCGATATCGTCATCTGTTCCTGCGCCCCACTCTAAGTGCATATTGTAGTTGATAGTTGCGAAGATATCCTCTTTAGTAATATGCTTTGGAATAAGGTCAGATATATCTCTCTTTATAGCCTCGATTCTGTCCTCAAGGGAATCATACTCCTCGAGAATCTGAGCGAGTACCGGATAGTAAACAAGCTCAGTAACACCGATAGACTTAGGATCCTCAAGCTCAGGAATCCAGCTTCTGATGTCAACCATCATAGAAGAAAGAATCTTGACATTTCTTGTCTCTGTCTGAATCCATAAAGCAGGAACGGCAGCGTTCTGGATCTGTGTAGCAAGCGCACGGTCAACAACAGTACCTGCCTCAGCGATAACCTCACCTGTAGAAGGATCCACTACGTCCTCAGCTAAAACCTGTCCACTGATACGGTTCTTTAAAGCAAGCTTCTTATTAAACTTATAACGTCCTACCTTGGCAAGGTCATATCTTCTAGGATCGAAGAACATTGCTGTGATAAGGCTCTCTGCACTCTCAACTGAAAGTGGCTCGCCCGGACGAATCTTCTTATATAACTCTAATAAACCAGCCTCATAGCTTCCCTGTGGCTCACGCTCTGTGATTGCAGGGTCCTTGCTGAATGATGCCTGGATCTTTGGCTCATCTCCGAACATATCGAGAATAGCCTGGTTTGTACCTACTCCAAGTGCACGTAAAAGTACTGTGATAGGTACCTTACGTGTTCTGTCTACTCTTACATAAAAAACGTCGTTAGAGTCTGTCTCATACTCAAGCCATGCACCACGGTTTGGAATAACAGTAGTACCATACATTTTTTTACCACTGGGATCCATGGATACATTGTAGTATACGCCTGGAGAACGAACCAACTGGCTGACAATAACACGTTCAGCACCGTTGATAATAAAAGTACCGGTTTCAGTCATCAGTGGAAAATCACCCATGAAAACTTTAGATTCTTTGATCTCGCCGGTGTCTTTGTAAAGCAAGCGAACGTTTACGTTTAATGGTGCCGAGTAAGAAGCATCACGCTCTTTACATTCTTCAACGCTATATTTAGGATCCCCTAACGTAAAGCCCTCAAACGAAAGTTCTAAATTACCTGTAAAATCCTTGATCGGAGAAATGTCATGAAAAATTTCGCAAAGACCTTCTCGCATGAACCAC
>OINY01000282.1_pt1 | contig 13485 bp, 13 predicted proteins | sample 1585421 | NCBI WGS metagenome assembly OINY01 (sample SAMN02674697, study PRJEB24791) | human gut metagenome, SKBSTL033 | isolation source: stool | host: Homo sapiens | place: USA
TGCATCGGCGAGCACGGTGCCCGTGTAGCTGCTGTTGTGGAAAAGCTGGGCGGCGAAAAGATCGACATTGTGAAGTGGAGCGAGGATATCTCCGAGTTCATCTCCGCAGCACTCAGCCCGGCCAAGGTGGTCAAGGTGGAACTGCTGCCCGGCGAGACCCGTTCCTGCCGTGTGACCGTGCCCGACCAGCAGCTGAGCCTTGCCATTGGCAACAAGGGCCAGAACGCACGCCTGTGCGCACGCCTGACCGGCTACAACATTGATATCCGCCCCGAGAGCGGCTATTATGGCGAGGAAGAGCCGAAGAAGGAAGCCGAGACCGACACCGAGTAATTCCGGCGCAGATGGCCAAAGGAGGGAAACCGGATGGCACAGAAAAAGATCCCTTCCCGCCAGTGCATCGGCTGCATGACCAGCCGCCCCAAAAAGGAGCTGGTGCGTGTGGTGCGTGCACCCAGCGGAGAGATCAGCATTGATCTGGTCGGCAAAAAGCCGGGCCGCGGCGCGTATCTCTGCCCGAACCCCGACTGCCTGACCAAGGCAAAAAAGAAAAAGGCGCTGGAGCGCTGCTTTGAGCAGCCGGTTCCCGCCGAAGTTTACGAGGCTCTGGCCGCACAGCTGGCCGAAGCCGCAAAGGAGGCAGCAGCAAATGGCAAAGAAGAATAACACCCCCGCAAAGCCCAAGCTGCCGCCGGAGGAAGCGCTGTATCAGGCGCTGAGCCTGTGCCGCAAGGCGGGCGCACTGACCATGGGCTTTGATGCCGTGGAAGATGCCTGCGTCAAGAGCAAGGCATGGCTGGTGATGGTGGCAAGCGATGCCAGCGCCAAGACCGTGCAGCGCCTCGACTATTCTGTGGGCGATCTGGTGGATGTGATCACCATGCCGCTTACGCAGGATAAACTGGCCGATATCAGCCGCAAGCCTGTGGCTGTTTACGCGGTGACTGACCGCAACCTCGCAAAGCTCTGCTTTGACCGCCTGTCGGACTGCGGAGCAATCAAAAATGAGGAGGATATGAGCGAATGACCGTAAAATATAAAGTGAGTGATTTTGCAAAGGACCTGAACCTTTCCGCCAAGAAGGTCCTGGATGAGCTGAACGCCATGGGCAGCACCGGCAAGAAGAACAGCTCCAATCTGGAAGAGAACGAGCTGAACTACCTGCTGGAAAAGTTCAGCAAGGATAACAGCGTGGCAAATCTGGACGAATTCCTGAACAGCGCCAAGGCCGCAAAGGAAGAGCCGAAGCCCACTGAGAAGAAGGCCGAGAAGAAGGCCGAGAAAAAGCCCGAAGCTCCCAAGGCGGAAAAGAAGCCGGAGCAGCCTGCCGCCAAAAAGGCAGAGCCTGCCCAGCAGGATAAGAACGGCAATAAGCATAACGAAAAGAAGAACGAGCAGCACAAGAAGCGCGAGGAAAAGACCGTTTCTCTCAGCGAACTGGCTCGTGAGACCGGTGCCAAGGCATCCGCTGCTCCGGCACAGGCTGTGTCCGTGCGCCGCGAGGACAATCAGGTCACCGTGGATACCCGCACTGTGGATATGAACGTGGACCGCTTCGATGCCCGTTACGATGATCTGGCTTCCACCAAGAACACCGAGAACCGCCGCAAGCCCACCCCGCAGGGCAACAAGCAAAAGTTCACCCAGCGCGGTCAGCGCCAGCGCCAGCAGTTCCAGAAGGGCAAGCGCGAGACCGAGTTCGAGCGTCTGCAGCGCATCCAGCTGGAAAAGGCCCGCAGCGCACAGCTGAAGGTGATGATCCCCGACGAGATCACCGTGGGCGAGCTGGCTGCCCGCCTGAAGCAGCAGGCCGGCAAGGTCATTGCCAAGTTCATGCAGATGGGCGAGATGCACGCCATCAACGATGTGATCGATTTTGATACCGCTTCTCTGCTGGCAGAGGAGTTCCACGCAAAGGTCGAGCACGAGGTGCATGTGACCATCGAGGAGCGCCTGTTCACGCAGGAAGAGGATTCGCAGGAGGATCTGGTGGAGCGTCCCCCGGTGGTCTGCGTTATGGGCCACGTTGACCACGGCAAGACCAGTATTCTGGATGCCATCCGCAAGACCAACGTTACCGCAGGCGAGGCCGGCGGCATCACGCAGGCCATCGGTGCATATCAGGTCAAGGTCAACGACAGCCTCATCACCTTCCTGGATACCCCGGGCCACGAGGCGTTCACCTCCATGCGTGCCCGCGGTGCCAACATGACCGATATCGCCGTTCTGGTGGTTGCTGCCGACGACGGCATCATGCCCCAGACCATCGAGTCCATCAACCACGCCAAGGCTGCAAATGTCAAGATTATCGTGGCAATGAACAAGATGGATAAGCCCACCGCAAACCCCGAGCGCGTGATGGAAGGCCTGACCAAGTACGGCATCATCACCGAGGACTGGGGCGGCGATGTGGCCTGCATCCCGGTGTCTGCCCTGACCGGCATGGGCATCAACGACCTGCTGGAGCGCATCGTTCTGGAAGCTGAGGTCATGGAGCTGAAGGCAAACCCCAACCGCCGCGCCAAGGGTGCGGTCGTCGAGGCCCGTCTGGACAAGGGCCAGGGCCCCATTGCCACCATTCTGGTGCAGAACGGCACCCTGCACTCCGGCGACGTCATCATTGCCGGTACCGCTGTGGGCCGCGTGCGCACCATGCGCAGCGACAAGGGCCAGCTTCTGAGTGATGCCGGCCCCTCTACCCCTGTGGAGATCACCGGCCTGACCGCTGTGCCGGAAGCAGGCGACCTGTTCGAGGCTGTTGAGGACGAGCGTCTGGCCCGTGAGCTGGCCGAACAGCGCGTTGCTGCCGCCAAGGAAAAGCAGTTCTCCTCCTTCCAGAAGGTCACGCTGGATAACCTGTTCAGCCAGATGGCTCAGAACGACATGAAGGAACTGGCCATCGTGGTCAAGGCCGATGTGCAGGGCTCTGCCGAGGCTGTGAAGCAGAGTCTGGAGAAGATCTCCAACGAAGAGGTGCGCGTGCGTGTCATCCATGCCGGTGTCGGTGCCATCAGCAAGTCCGACGTGGATCTGGCCGATGCCTCCAACGCCATCATCATCGGCTTCAACGTCCGCCCGGACAATGTGGCCAAGGAAGAAGCTGCTGCCACCAAGGTGGAAATGCGTATGTACCGCGTCATCTATGATGCCATCAACGATGTCACCGACGCTATGAAGGGCATGCTGGCTCCCAAGTTCCGCGAGGTGTCTCTGGGCGAGCTGCAGGTCCGTCAGGTGTACAAGATCTCCAATGTGGGCACCGTTGCAGGCTGCCGCGTGACCAGCGGCAAGATCACCCGCGACAGCAAGGTGCGCGTGGTGCGTGACGGCATCGTGATCACCGAGGACGAGATCGCATCCCTGAAGCGCTTCAAGGATGATGCCAAGGAAGTGGCCGAGGGCTACGAGTGCGGCGTTACTCTGGCAAAGTTTGCCGACGTTAAGGAAGGCGACGTGTACGAAGCCTTCAAGATGGAAGAGTACCGCGATTAAGATCTGAAATATCCCTCTCCGTCATTGCTGGCGCAATGCCACCTCCCCCGAGGTGGGAGGTTTGCAGAGAAACGGAACGTTTGCCGTATCCACGCAAAAAGCTCGTCCCTCGGGAGAGCTGCCGAGCGAAGCGAGGCTGAGAGGGTTTTCTTTTATAGGGAGAAATACTATGTCTCAGAAGAATATGGGCCGTCTGGCGCAGGATATGAAGCGCGAGATCATTGCCATCATCGGCAGGCTGAAGGACCCGCGTCTGGAGGGCGGCCTGCTCACCGTCACCCGTCTGGATGTGACCCCTGATCTGGATGTGGCCAAGGTGTATGTGAGCGTGATGGGCCGCGAGGACGGCCCAAAGCCCGCCATCGAGGCACTGAACCGCGCGGCAGGCCATGTGCGCACTGAAGTGAGCAAGAAAATGCACATCCGCAAGGCTCCCCGCTTCATCTTCGTAGAGGATGACGGTGCCGCCTATGCAGCCCACATCAACGAGCTGCTCCGCACGCTGAACGTGAACGGCGACGCTGACACCGAAGCCAGCGCACCGGAGGAGACCGAAGAATAATTCCGCCTGCGGAAAGGATGGATCATGGAATGACAGAACAGTTGAATGTGCAGCAGATGGCCCAGCGCCTGATGACGGCGGACAACATTTTGATTCTGTGTCACAAAAACCCGGATGGCGATACCATTGGCTGCGGCAGCGCGCTGTATTGTGCACTGAAAGCACTGGATAAAAATGTGGCAGTGCTTTGCTCCGATGCCATTCCCAACCGGTATGCGTTTACCAACGCACATATGTTCAAAGGTGAGTTTGAGCCGCAGACGGTGGTAGCGGTGGATGTCGCCAGCGTGCAGCTGTTTGGAGAAAACAACGGTATGACGCAGTTCTCGCGCCATGTGGACCTGTGCATCGACCACCACGCAGGCAACAGCGGCTATGCCGACTTCACCTTGCTGGATGGCAGCGCCGCAGCGGCGGCAGAGCTGCTGTACGAGGTGATCAACGCCATGGGCGTTGCCATTACGCCGCACATTGCAGACTGCCTTTACACCGGCCTTGCAACCGACACCGGCTGCTTCCGATTCTCTTCCACCACGGCAAACACCCACATCGTGGCGGCAAAGCTCATTGAGGCGGGCTGTCATGTGGAAGAGCTGAACACCCTGCTGTTCGATACCAAGCCCCGTGAGCGCATGGAGGCCGAGCGCATTGCCCGCAACCATCTGGAATACTATCTGGATGGCCGGTGCGCGCTCATCTACCTCACCCGGGACGAGATCGAGCAGAGCGGGGTGGACCCGGCCGATCTGGAAGAACTGACCAGCCTGCCTGTGAGCATTGAGGGCGTAAAGGTGGGCCTGACTCTGCGGCAGCAGCCCGGCGGCAGCTACCGCATCAGCGTGCGCACCGCAAAGGGCGTGGACGCCTGCGCCATCGCCCGGCGTCTGGGCGGAGGCGGTCACAGCCGCGCTGCAGGCTGTGAGCTGCTGGGCAATCTGGAAAACGCAAAAAATGCAATTCTGGCAGAGGTGGAAGCCGAGCTGGACGCACCGCAGGAGGAAGCATAAATGCAGGGCATCCTGATCGTTGACAAGCCCATGGACTGGACCAGCTTTGATGTGGTGGCAAAGCTGCGCGGCGTGCTGGGCACCCGCAAGCTGGGCCACAGCGGCACGCTGGACCCCATGGCCACCGGCGTGCTGCCGGTGTTCTGCGGCGGTGCCAGCAAGGCAGTGGACCTGCAGCTGAACCACAATAAAAGCTACCGTGCGGTTTTAAAACTGGGCGCGCGCACCGACACCGGCGATGTGACCGGCACTGTGCTGGAAACGGCTCCGGTCACGGCGGGCGAAGGGGAACTGCTGGCCGTGCTGCCGCAATTCATCGGCCCGCAGATGCAGGTGCCGCCCATGTACTCGGCCATCAAGCTGAACGGTCAGCCGCTGTATAAGCTGGCCCGTGAGGGCGTGACCGTGGAGCGCAAGGCACGCCCCATTGAAATTTACAGCATCACCTACGGCGGCAGCCCGGCCGAAAATGAGTATGTGCTGGATGTAACGTGCTCCAAGGGCACCTATATCCGCACATTGCTGGAAGACATTGCCGCCGCCATGGGCCAGAAGGGCACCATGAGCGCCCTGCGGCGCACCTGCGCCGGGCTGTACACCGAGGCCGACGCCCACACGCTGGAAAAGATCCTTGCGGCGAAAGAGCAGGGGCCTGCGGCCCTGGAAGCGCTGATGCTGCCGGTGGAAAGCGTGTTTGAAAGCCTGCCGCTGCTGGTGGTGGAGCCTTGGGTGGAACAGCATTTGTACAACGGCTGTCCCACCAGCCGGTATCCGGCAGCAGATGGCCGCTACCGGGTGCGCAATGCCGCCGGACAGTTTTTGGGCCTTGCCAATATCGTACAGGGTGTGCTGCGGGTGGAAAAACTGTTCGTAGAACGTAATTGAAAAAGGAAACAAAACCCATGCAGATCATTTCACAATTTGCACCGCTGCCGCTGGCGCAGCCGGAAAAAGGCACCGCAGTGGCAATGGGCTTTTTTGACGGCATCCACATCGGCCACCGTGCGGTGATCGAAAGCGCCGTGCAGTGGGCCAAAGAACACGATGCCGCCCCGGCGGTGTTTACCTTCAAGCTGCCGGTGGTGAATAAGATGAAGGGCAAGCGCCTGCTTTCCACAGCGGATAAGCATGCTCTGATCGCAAGCCTTGGCGTGGAGTATTACCTCACGCCGGACTTTGAGGAGATCAAGGGCCTGACCCCGGAGCAGTTCGTGCTGGGCATCGTGCGGGACTGCAATGCCCGTGCGCTGGTCTGCGGCGAAAACTTTACCTTTGGTGCCAAAGCGGCCGGCAACCCGGAGCTGCTGCGCACCCTCTGCGCTCCGTTGGGCGTGGAGGTGATCGTGGTGCCCATGGCGCAGTTTGAGGAAAAGCCGGTGTCTTCCACCCGCATCCGCACCGCGCTGGAAGGCGGCGACATCCCGGCAGCAAACGCCATGCTGGGGATGCCCTACGCCATCCGGTTCGAGGTGCAGCACGGTGCAGGTCTGGGCCATACGCTGGGGGTGCCCACCATCAACCAGCTGTATCCCGAGGGCTTTCAACTGCCCCGCAGCGGCATCTATATCACCCGCACCCACATTGGCGGGGTGTGGTACCCTTCGGCCACCGGCCTTGGCAGCCGCCCTACCGTCAATGATGATGCCACCAAGGTGACCTGCGAGACCTTTATCCCGGGCTTTTCCGGCGACCTCTACGGCACCGACCCGGTGGTGGAGTTCCACGCCTACCTCAGCCCCAGCAAAAAGTTTGATACGCTGGACGAGCTGCGGGCCTGCATCAACAACGCTGCAAAGCGTGCACAGGAATATTTTGCATAAGAAAAAGACCTGTCCTTCCGGAGATCCCGGAAAGGCAGGTCTTTTTTTACTGCTTATTCGTAGTCGATGGGTAAAGTGGGCAGACCGTTCAGTTCAAGGCCCGCTGTGTGGCCTGCAATGTACTGGTAATACCCCTGCGCCGCGATCATAGCGCCGTTGTCACCGCAGAATTTCAGCTCCGGCAGATAAACTTTTGCACCCAGCTTCTGGGCACCGTCGTTCACCAGCTGGCGCAGCCGTCCGTTGGCGGCAACGCCGCCTGCCAGACACACCTGCTTTGCGCCGGTGTCCGCTGCGGCCAGCAGCAGCTTTTCGGCCAGAATGCCCGCAATGCGGTCCTGAAAGCTGGCGGCAAGGTCGGGCACATTGATTTCTTCGCCCTTCATCTGGGCCTTGTTCACCTCATTGAGCACGGCGGTTTTCAGGCCGGAAAAGCTCACGTTGTACTTGCCGTCCACATGGGGCACCGGCAGGCGATAGGCCTTGGGGTTGCCGGTCTTGGCGGCATTGGCCACGCTGGGGCCGCCGGGATAGGGCAGACCCAGCGTGCGGGCCACCTTGTCAAAGGCTTCACCGGCGGCATCGTCCACCGTGTGACCAAGGATGTGGTAATGGGTGTAGTCCTGCACCTCCACAATGTGGCTGTGGCCGCCGGATGCCACAAGGCAGAGGAAGGGCGGCTTCAGTTCCGGGTGGGTGAGGTACAGTGCGGCAATGTGTCCGCGCAGGTGGTGCACCGGCACCAAAGGCTTATTGGCCGAGTAGGCCAGACCCTTGGCAAAATTCACGCCCACCAGCACTGCACCGATGAGGCCCGGCGCAAAGGTGACGGCCACAGCATCCACATCGTCGATGGTCTTGCCTGCATCCAGCAGGGCTTTTTTGACCGTAGCGCTGATAAATTCGCAGTGGCGGCGGCTGGCGATCTCCGGCACAACGCCGCCGTAAAGAGCCTGTTCTTTTACGCTGGTGGAAATGACGTTGCTCAGCAGGTGCCGGCCGTCCTCCACCAGAGCTGCGGCGGTCTCGTCGCAGGTGGATTCAATTCCCAAAATAATCATGTTTTAGTGGGCCTCCAGCCAGTTTTTGCCTGCGTGCACATCGGTGCTCAGGGGCACGGCATACTGCACGCAGCCTTCCATTTCCTCCCGCAGGATCTGCGCAGCCTTTTCGGCTTCAGCCTGCGGTGCTTCCACGATCAGTTCATCGTGGACGGTCAGGATCAGGCGGCTTTCCATCTTTTCGTTCCGCAGCCGCTTCCATACCCGCACCATGGCCAGCTTGATCACGTCGGCCGCAGTGCCCTGAATGGGGGTGTTGCGGGCCATGCGTTCGCCGCTGGAACGCACATTGAAGTTGCTGCTTGCCAGCTCCGGCAGAGCACGGCGGCGGCCGAACAGGGTGGATACATAGCCCACGGCCTTGGCGTCCGCGATGGTCTTATCCATGTAGCCGCTCACCTTGGGGAACGCGGCCAGATAGTTCTTGAGGAAGGCATCTGCCTCCTTCACACTCACGCCGATATCCTTGGCAAGGCTGTAAGCGCCCTTGCCGTACATGATGCCAAAGTTGATGGCCTTGGCAGAAGAGCGCAGCCGGGAGGTGACTTCTTCCTGCGGGATGCCGTAAATTTTTGCGGCGGTGCTGCGGTGGATGTCCTCGCCGTTCAAAAACGCCTGCTGCATGTGCTCATCGCCGGTAATGTGGGCAAGGATGCGCAGCTCGATCTGGCTGTAGTCGGCATCCACCAGCACACAGCCCGGCTTTGCAATAAAGTAGGCGCGCAGCTGGCTGCCCAGCTCGGTGCGGATGGGGATGTTCTGCAGGTTGGGGTTATCGGAGGAGAGGCGGCCGGTGCGGGCCTCGGTCTGGTTGAACCGGGTGTGGATGCGGCCATCCTCGCCGATGACTTTCAGCAGACCCTCCACATAGGTGGAGTTCAGCTTCTGGTAGGCGCGGTACTGCAGAATGTCCTCCACCAGCGGGTAATCCCGCAGGCTTTCCAGTGTTTCGGCATCCGTGGACCAGCCGCGCTGGGTCTTTTTGCCGTGGGGCAGGCCCATGGTGTCAAACAGCATTTCGCCCAACTGCTTGGGGCTGTTGGGGTTGAAGCTGGCGCTGCCGGTCTCCATGTGGATGCGGGTGAGCACCTGCTCCAGCTCAGTGCGCAGCTTTACGCCGAACTGCTCGATGCCGTCTTTGTCCACCAGCACACCGGTGCGGGTCATATCGGCCAGCACCTGTGCCAGCGGGAACTCGATCTCATTGTAAAGGCTGTCCTCTCCGCAGGCAGTGATCTCGGCCTTCATCTTGCAGAACAGGTCTGCAAGGCGGCCTGCATCCGGGTAATCGGCACAGGTAAAGGCAGCAGCGGCGCGGTAGCTGGCGGTCAGCTCGCTGATCTGATACTTGGAAGCAGAAGCGTCCAGCAGGTAGGCGGCAAGCTTGCCATCCCACACGATGCTGCTGCCCCAGCCGCCTGCGGCCATGGCCTTGGCATAGAGGGGCGCTGCATTGAACACTTCCAGCGTTACGTCTGCGTTGTCCAGCAGGCGCATAAGGTCGGCATTCTCCAGCGGGTAAACGGTGCAGTCCTGCACGGCGTACCAGCTCTCCGGCTGCAGCACCACGTTGCGGGTGCCCTGCTTGCCCATCACGGCCGGGCGCGATGCCACCAGATAGGTGCCGGAAGGAGCCAGCGGCAGGGCTTCCAGCTCTGCTTCAGCCAGCTCGATGCCGTCCTCTTCTTCTGGGGCGGCAGGTGCAATGCCGTCCAGCCCAAAGCGAGGGATCAGAGAGTGGATCTCCAATTCCTGCAAAAGGCGCACGGCCTCGGCTTTGTTGCCCTCGCCCACGGCATAGGTACCCTCGGCCGTGTCGATGGGTGCATCGGTGCGGATGGTGCCAAGGGTGTGGCTCAGCTGGGCCATCTCGCGGCATTCCAGCAAATGTTCCCGCTGTTTGGGCTTGATGAGCTTATCGTCGATGTGCTCGTACACGCCTTCCAGCGTGCCAAAGTTCTGCACAAGGGTCAGGGCGGTCTTTTCACCAATGCCCTTCACGCCCGGAATATTATCCGAAGCATCGCCCATCAGGCTCTTCACCTCAATGAGCTGTCTGGGCTGGATGCCGTATTTTTCCTGAATGGCGTCCACGTCCATCGTCACCGTCTTGCTGCGTCCCATGACAGTGGCGGCAAGCAGCACAGTGGTGGTGTCACTGACCAGCTGCAGGCTGTCCCGGTCTCCCGTAGCAAGGAAGCAGTCGTCCTTCCGGGCGGCGCAGGCAGCGGCCAGCGTGCCAAGGATATCATCCGCTTCCCAGCCTTCGGCGGTGACGGTGCGGTAGCCGAGGTCTGCCAGAAGTTCCTTGAGCACCGGCATCTGCTGGGCCAGCTCTTCGGGCATGCCATGGCGGGTGGCCTTGTAGCCATCGTACATTTTGTGGCGGAAGGTGGGAGCCTTCAGGTCAAAGGCAACAGCCACCTCGTCGGGTTCGCACTCCTTAAGCAGGGAGAGCAGGATATTCAGAAAGCCATAGATGGCGTTGGTGTATCGTCCGTCCTTGGTGGTCAGCAGCTTGATGCCAAAAAAAGCACGGTTGGCAATGCTGTTGCCGTCAATGACCAGTAAACGCATAGTCGTGTTCCTCCATTGCATTATTACACATTCTGCATTATACCACAAAACCGTGCCCAGCGGGGGATTTTTGCGTAAAAAAGAGAGAAAGCCGCCAACATGGTTGACGGCCTTCCCTCTTACTCCTCGATGCGGATCGCGCTTACCGGGCAGGCGTTGGCTGCGTCCACAGCCTGCGGCACCTCCTCCGGTGGGATCGGCCCGGGCTGGGCCACGGCCAGCGTGCCTTCCATCTGGAACACGGCGGGGCAAAGCCCGGCGCACTGGGTGCAGCCAATGCACAGATCAGGGTCAACATATGCGTTCATAGAAAAACCTCCTTCTGATAATGCCCTGCGGGCAGTATGGCCCATCCGGCTGCGAATTATGCCTATGCAGAGGGCACAGGATGTGGTACAATAAAAATTCAGGAGGGTACAGACCATGAATATTCAGATCTTTGGCACAAGCAAGTGCTTTGATACCAAAAAGGCCCAGCGCTATTTCAAGGAGCGCGGCATCAAGTTCCAGATGATCGACCTCAAGGAAAAAGAGATGAGCCGCGGCGAGTTCGAGAACGTGGCCCGCGCTCTTGGCGGCTGGGAAAAGCTGGTGGACCCCAATGCGAAGGACAAGCAGACCATTGCACTTCTGGACGCACTGGTGGACTGGCAGAAGGAGGACAAGCTGTTTGAGAACCAGCAGCTGTTTTTAACGCCCATTGTACGCAATGGCCGCAAGGCCACCGTGGGCTACCAGCCCGATGTGTGGAAGACATGGGAATAAGGAATGCGCTTTTCACAAAAAAACCACGGGCATAGTTTTGCACAATGGGCCGGTATGTGGTATACTGGACACTGTAGCATTTGAGAACCCTGGGAGATAAAACAACTATGAAACATTATATTACCCCTGAAGAACATGCCCGGATGCAGCGCCGCCGCGGGCGGCAGGCACTGGGCCTTCTGGTTGCCATTCTGGTGATCGTGGGCTTTGTTACCGTGCTGCGTGCCGGTGTGGGCGCGGTGGCGAACCTGTTCGATGATACCGCCCAAAAGCAGGAATATGAAGATAAGCTGGAAGGGCTTGTGCTGTTTGACCCCATGCCATTTGACGGCATTGAGAACATCGACGACCTGACTCTGCGCGAAGCTGCGGTGTGGGGCTGCATCTATAATATTCAGGAAACGCAGGGCGGATTTGACAACTACAATACCGACCCCGACACCGAACAGCTGCTGCTGCCCTCGCTGGATGTGGATGCCTACCTTGCAAAGCTGCTTGGCCCCGGCTTCAAGCTGACCCACCGCAGCTTTGAGATGGAGGATATGACCATCGAGTTTGACGATGCCACCCAGTGCTATAAGATTCCGGTCACCGGCACGGTGGGCTACTACCGCGCTGTCGTCACCAAGCTGTTCAAGCGCAGCGGCAAGCTGCATGTGACCGTGGGCTATATCCCCACCACCAGCACGGACGACAGCATCATCAATGTTTCTTCGGATACGCCCACCAAGTACATGGATTATCTGTTCGAGCGCCAGAGCGGCAGCTGGTATCTCACCGGCCTGACCGAGAGCGAGACCAAGGCCGAGAGCACGGAAAGCACACCGGCCGCGAATGTGCCGGAACCCATGGCAGAAAGCGATGTGCAGGATGCCATTCTTGCAGCAGCCGGTTCGGATTCTGCTTCGGCTGAGGCAGACAGCACCGCTGCAGACGAGGGCGTGGATACACAGGCGGAGGAACAGCCCGCCGACGGCACCGAGGCACAGGCGGACGAAAGCACAGCCAGCCCGGCGGCATAATACAAAACAAAAATACCGGATACAAGGCAGATGCTTCGTATCCGGTATTTTTTATTTGAGGTCAAATTTTACGATCACCAGCCGGTACCACAGGTACGGCACCATGTTCCAGATCATCCACAGCTCCATCAGGATGTAGTTGGGCAGATCCTTCAGGCGGAAAGGCCGCTTGCCCAGCCTGCCGCTTTTCAGCAGGGCAAAGGCTTCGTGCATCCCCTTGTCCCATGCCTCGCCAAAGCCCTGTTTGTGGAACTTGTAGCACTTGAGCAGGTAGCCCACGGCCAGCGGGATGAAGTTTAAAATCAGCATCAGCAGCGGTTCGTTCTTGAGCGGCAGCAGGATGCTGTTGCGGCCGCTCTGCTGGCTTTTGAAGGCGTTGTACTTCACCGCGCCGGTGCTGGCACCGCAGATGTGGTAGCACTTGGCGGTGGGGCAGAGCAGGTTTTTATAGCCTGCATTGTTGGCGCGCCAGCTCAGGTCCACATCCTCAAAGTAGGCAAAGAAGTTCTCGTCAAAATTGCCGATCTCGTCCAGAATGCTCTTGCGGTAGAGCGCCGCACCGCCGCAGGCCGAGAAGATGCGCTTTTGCCGGGTGTAGCGGCTTGCGCGGCGGCCATCGCCGGTCTTGCAGGCAAAGCCCATCCATGTGACGTAATCGCCGGCATCGTCGGCCAGCTCCCGGTCGAAGTGGCGGATCATCAGGCTCTGCACTGCAAAGATTTTCGGGTCGGTCTCAGCGGTGCGGATCAGCTCTTCCAGCCACTGGGGTTCGGCAAAGGCATCGTTGTTGAACAGCACCACATATTCACTGTCCGCCAGCGCAATGCCCTGATTCACTGCATGGGAAAAGCCGGTATTGGTGCCGTTTTCGATGAGGGTGAAATTTTCGCGGCTGCAATAGCTGCGGGCCTGCTCAAGGCTCTCGTCGGTGGAGCCGTTATCCACCACGATAAGCTCGAAGTCCTGCTCCGTCTGGGCGTAGACCGACTCGATGGAGTCCTTGAGCCAGCCTTTGCCGTTGATGTTGGGGATGATGATGGTCGCTTTCATAGATTCTGTGCTCCTGCGCATTTTCTTCTAGCATACAAAAGACAGTATAACATATTTTGAAGAAATTGAAAATTCCCTCTTGACAAAAAAGATGATTTGAGTATTATTGTATTAAGCGCTTAGCACAGC
>OINY01000285.1_pt1 | contig 13381 bp, 13 predicted proteins | sample 1585421 | NCBI WGS metagenome assembly OINY01 (sample SAMN02674697, study PRJEB24791) | human gut metagenome, SKBSTL033 | isolation source: stool | host: Homo sapiens | place: USA
GTCCGCACACTGAGCAGCAAACCCACGCCGATGATGCACACCATGGCCGGGATCCCCCAGATAAAGCTGTTGACCGCTTGATTGACGGCCGCAATGGTTTCGATCATATGTTTGTTTCACCTGTTACTTGGATTTTTAACACAACAGAAGACATTTTATCCTATTTTAGGGGTGGTGTCAAATTTTTTCTACACAAATCACCCCGGTTGTGCTATGATAGGGCTGAAAAATTGGTTTGGCAATGCCAACCACAAGGAGATGTTTCCGAAATGGTCACAACTTCCACTCTGATGGAAAATTTACGGCAGGAGGGCGTCAGCCCGGATCTGCTGCTGGCCGTCAATGAATATCGTACCACCCACCCGCTGACCGAGGCTTTGGCTCCCCGTGTGCCGCAGTCGGCCTTTACTTACTATGGAAAAGACGTCTGGGAGCAGGCACTGGCCGCCCTGCTCTGCGGCGAGAACCTGCTGCTGGCCGGCGGCAAGGCCACCGGCAAAAATGTGCTGGCGGAGAATCTGGCCACCGCCTTTGGCCGCCCGGCATGGGATATCTCGTTCCATGTGAATATGGACGCGGCCTCCCTCATCGGCATGGACACCTTTGAGGGCGGTGCCGTCAAATTCCGGCCCGGCCCGGTCTACCGCTGCGCCCAGAGCGGCGGCTTCGGCGTGCTGGATGAGATCAATATGGCCAAAAACGAGGCGCTGGCCGTCCTCCACGCCGTGCTGGATTTTCGCCGGGCCATTGATGTGCCGGGCTACGACCGCATCCCGCTGGCCGAGGAGACCCGCTTCATCGCCACCATGAACTACGGCTACGCCGGCACCCGTGAGCTGAACGAGGCCCTCACCTCCCGCTTCGTGGTCATCCAGATACCCACCATCACCGAGGAGAACCTCGAAAAGCTCCTGCGCACCCAGTTCCCCGATTTGAACAGCAAGTATGTCAGGCAGTTCGCCCTGCTCTTCCTCGATTTGCAGAAAAAGTGCGACAGCGCGGAAATCTCCACCAAAGCGCTGGACCTGCGCGGGATGCTGGACGCCCTGCGGCTCATCCGCCGGGGCGTGCCTGCCGGGGCCGCACTGGACATGGGCATCACCAACAAAGCCTTTGATTCCTACGAGCAGGGGCTCATCCGGGACGTTATTGCCGCCCGCATCCCGGCCCAGCTCACCGCCGCCAAGCTCTTCGGCTGAGGGGCCGCCCTATGGAAGCGCAGAGCTACACCGCGCAGGAGCGGCGTGCGGCCAATCAGGTCTGGGCTGCTGCAGGAGCCTATGGCTTTGAGCCGCTGTTTCTGGCCCGCTATACCGACGGCACCACCGATTTTTACATGAACACGGTCGTGGGCCTCATCCACAAATATTACGGTGACACGCTGATCCGCAGCGTCTTTGACGCATGGGACGGTGATCTGCGGCAGACCATGCTGGACGACATGACATGGCTGTATCTGGAAAACGCCGCCTATCGGCTGGAGCTGCCCCGCCGCCCGGTGCTGGAAGCACTGCGCCATGCCCATGCAGATTACTTTTTTGCGATTCAATACAAGCTCTCCCGTCAGGAGTGGATGGCAAAAAATCAGCTGGTGTACACCATGCAGGCTGCACGCTGGCGGCGTGTGCTGGGCCGTGCCGACCCGGTGATGACCCCTTATGAGTCCGGCCTTGCTGCGGCTCTTTCCCCGGAAAAAGCGCCGGCAGCGGAACAGCTGAAAGCCGAAATTTTATCGATCTACGCAAAATTCAACCTGTTCGACGGCACTGTGCACCAGAGAGCAGCTTTGCATCTGCATCTGGACGGCCTGCTGGCAAAGCTTGCCACCAAAGCCATGCCCACCCAGATGATCAAGACCGACCGCGTGACCGTGGAGCACTCAAGCTCCGTGGATGCCGTGGGCGGCGGACTGGCGGTGGACAAGCGCCGGGCCCACATCACCCTGAAGCAGAATGCCGCGCAGGACAGAGCCTACATCGAAAGCTGCTTCGGCCGCTCCCTCTACCCGCCGGAACGGCTGCGCAAGGCTGAGCAGGAGCTTTGTGTGGGCGACCATCTGGGGTGCCATTTGTGGTTCAGTGCCGGTGTGCCAAGCCCGGAGCAGGCCCCCACCCCGGAGGCAAAACATCTGGCTGAACAGGCTGAGCTGCAGGCTGACCGCAACCGCGCTTATTACGCCAAAAATCGGGAACTGCACCGCAGTGTGGTGCTGCGGCTTACCGAGCAGATCCGCAACTGCATCCTTGTGCACCAGCAGCCCAACGCCCGTGTTGCCCGCAGCGGCAACCTGAACGCTGGGCGCATCTGGCGCGCACCACTTTTGAACGATGACCGGGTGTTTTTGTGTGCCGAGGAAGAGAACCAGCCCTCTTTTACGGTAGACCTTTTATTGGACGCATCCGCTTCCCGCCTGCACTGTCAGGAAGTGATCGCGGCTCAAGGATCCATTTTGGCCCAGAGCCTTGCGGCCTGCGGTATCCCGGTGCGGGTGTCCAGCTTCAGCAGCCTGCGGGGCTACACCGTACTGCGGGTGCTCAAAGGCTTTGCAGACAAAAACCTGCAAAACATCAACCGATATTTTGCTTCCGGCTGGAACCGTGACGGCCTTGCCCTGCGGGCCGCAGGCGACCTTTTGCGGTTTGCGCCCGGTCCTGCGCCGCGGCATCTGCTCATCGTGCTGACGGACGCTTCGCCCAACGACAGCCGCCGCATCCCGCCCAGTGCAGAAAACCCGCTGGGCTGCGGTTACGAGGACGCTGCCGGTGTGGCTGACACTGCCGCGCAGGTGCGTGCGCTGCAGCGCATGGGCATCCGGGTGTCGGCTGTGTTCATGGGTGAGGACAGCTCTGCCGGTGCCGCTGCACAGATCTACGGCAAAAACATGGCCCGTATCCGCGGCATGGACCAACTGGCCCGCGCGGCCGGGCGGCTGATCCAGAACGAGATCCGTGAACTGGGCGATTGAACCATATTTTACCAGAACAGCCCACAGATGGGAGGCTTTGGCCTTGCCGTCTGTGGGCTGTTTTTGATACAGAGCACAACTGATTCGCTCTTGCAACAACCATGTTTCGGGTCACTGTTGCAGGATGCGCGGAAATATTTTGTTTTTCTGCAAACTTATAGTTGTTTTTTGTTGTGAAGTATGCTATACTATGTTCAGTCAATAAAACATTCCTGCGTAAGCTGCCTGCTGTGCACCGGGTCGTTTGGCGCAGTGCCCATCCGTTATACAACGAACTGCTGTGTTATAGTTTCAGGAGGGAACCGATCATGGATGCCAACCGTTATTTTGATGCCATGCACAACGCTATGTCAGCTCAGCACCCCGGTGCGCAGCTGCTTTTAACGGTAAAGCTGCAGGACACCTGCGGCAACGATGCCTGCCTGGAGCTGAAGCAGCTGCCCGGTGAGAGCACCTCCATTCTGTGCTACTCCACCATGGGTCGCCGCTGCCTGAACTTCCAGCTGTTCCGCAAGGGCTGGCAGCTGTGCCACAACGCCGATGGCCAGCTGGTGGGCCGCTTCCCTTCCAGCGCCGACGGCCTGATCGACGAGACCGATTTCCGCGCCTACTGCCGTGAGGACAGGCTGGATCTGGCCCGCACCCAGCGCATCACCGCCGAGCTTCGCCAGTGCGCCGGTATCGATTATCAGGGCAGCATCCCGCAGAACGCCCGCACCGGTGCCGTTATTACCGTGGAGAGTTTTGTAGGGGCCGGTGCCCGCTGGACCTACTGGAGTCAGGATGTTCTGCCCAGCCTGCCGCTGGGTGCCATCCTCTACTGGCTGGCGGATCATCTGGCCGGTGCCGAGCGCCGCACCCTGCAGGCCGACCCGCAGGCAGCCCGCCTTGCCGCCCAGTGGCTGGCCGGTGATACAGCCGTATTCTTCCATCCGTCGGTGCCGATGACCGCCATGAATACGGTCTCTTCCGGCTCTGCACCCGCACGCCGCCGCACCACTGTGCCCGCTGCCCGCAACAAGAGCTGGCAAAGCATCATGGCCGTGATGGCAGGCATGTGAACGAAAAAGCAAGGAAAGACCGATCGTCTCTCCTTGCTTTTTCAGTATTATTCGAGGTACGGGTCCAGCAGGGCATCCACCGTTTTGTTCCGCTTGGGGTTCGGCTTTTTGATCACATGGCCGCGGCAGACCACCAGTTCCAGATGCTGCAGCGCACGCAGGTCTTCCAGCGGGTTGTGCTTTGTCACAATAAAATCTGCGCTCTTGCCCGGCTCAATGGAACCGGTTACGTCTCCTACTCCGGCCAGCTGAGCATTGCGCAGGGTGGCCGTGTACAGGGCGAACCGATTGCTCACACCGCAATACTTATGGAAATAGCACAGCTCCCGCCAGAAATCGTACTGGGTGATGTACGGGCAGCCTACATCGTTGCCCAAGGCCACCGGGATGCCGTTGGCAAGGGCGGTCTTTGCGCTTTCCACCACACCGTCAAACACGATCTTGCCGTTATACTGGTCCTTTTCCGATGCACCGGAAACCGCCGTATCAAACAGTGCGTAGGGCAGCGCCGGGGAGATAGTGGTGCACACAAAGGCTCCCCGCTCCTTGTAAAGCCGGATGGTCTCATTGTCCATCTTTGCTCCGTGCTCAATGGAATCCACACCGTTTTCCAGCGCCACCTTTACACCTTCTGGCGACTCGGTGTGTGCCGCCACGGTATAGCCCAGCTTGTGGGCCTCGTCGCAGACGGCTTTGACCATTTCCGGCTTCATCTTCAGCTCGCCGGGGGTTCCCTTTTCGGTGGCATCCAGCACGCCGCCGGTGATCATCAGCTTAACAAGATCCACCTTCTGTCCGCTGGCCTTTCTCAGCTGAGCAAGTGCTTCGGCATTGTTATGGGCCGCAACTGCCACCGAGCCTGCCATATGTCCCCCGGGCACCGAAATGCCCTCGTTGGCAGCAAGGATGCGCGGTGCCAGCAGCTTGCCAGCTGCAGCATCATCACGGCAGCGGGTGTCAAAATCTGCAATGCCGCCCACGGTGCGGATGGTAGTCACGCCACCCAGCAGTTCCAGCTTCGCGTAGCTGCATACCAGCCTGTAGGCCACCGCACGGGTCAGGCCGTTGCTCAGAATTTTGCGCACCAGCGCAGCATTATCCCGCGGCTTTGCGCTGGGCTTGCCGTTGCCTGCCAGATGCACATGCAGGTTGATCAGGCCCGGGCACAGATAGCCTCCGTGCAGATCGATCACCTCATAACCGTCCAGATCCACGCCCTCGTCGGCAATGGCAGCGATCTTATCATCCTCGGTCAGCAGGATCTTGTGCGCTTCCGGCTGCATCTGCTCGGTGCCATCCAGCAGGATCCCGTTCGTATAGGCACGTTTCATTGGGGACATCCTCTCTTTTTCAGGTTTTTCGGACAGGAGTTGTTTTGTTCCAGTATAGCACGTTCCGGCAGATGGTGCAATGCAAAAACGGGCAGGAAAGGTTCAGCCCCTCTCCTGCCCGCTCGGTGTTTTTATTTACTGTGCGGCTGCGCTGGAAGCTACTTCGGAAGCAGCAGCCTCAGAAGATGCGGCTTCCGAAGTAGCAGCTTCGCTGGATGCGGCATCTGCGCCGCCGGTCACGCCGCCCTCAACGACCAGCTCATCCTCATAGTCAAGGCCGTAGGTATCCACCAGAGTCTCCTCATAGTCCTTGTGGAAGAAGTTCTCCTCGCCCAGAGCCTTGATCTCCTCGTTCAGCCAATCCAGAACGGTGGTGTTGCCCTGGCTCACAGCGGGAGCAATGGTGTCCTGACTGCCCAGAGAGGGAATGCCGACCGTGTAGCCGGGGTTCTGCTTTGCAAATGCAATGACCTCGGTGTTATCGTTGGCCCATGCCACGCCGTTGCCATTCTCCAGTGCATTCTTGGCCGTTGCATAGGAATCGTACTTCTGCAGCGGAATGTCGGGGTACTCCTTGGTCAGGTAGGTCTCGGCGGTGGTGCCGGAAATGACGATCATCTGGTCGTCAGCGTTCCAGTTGTCCAGAGTGGTGATAACGTTGCTGTCCGGAGAAATGACACCCAGAGCCACGTTCATGTAAGGCAGAGCAAAGTCCACTTCCTCTGCGCGCTCCGGGGTCACGGTGAAGTTTGCCAGGATCACATCCGCCTTGCCGGTCTGCAGGTACTCGATGCGGTTGGCAGCCTCGGTGGAAACGAAGTTGATCTCTACGCCCAGATCCTCGCCCAGACGGCGTGCAAAGTAGACATCATAGCCCTGATATTCGCCGTTCTCGTCCACATAGCCGAACGGGTTCTTATCGGAGAACACGCCGATGTTGATGGTGCCGGACTCCTTGATCTGATCCAGAGTGCGGTAGACCACGCTGCTGCCGGATGCTGCAGTTGCAGTAGAAGCAGAAGAAGAACCGCCGCATGCGGTCAGAACAGCGGCAGCGGAAACTGCGCCCAGACCCAGCAGGAAGGAACGACGAGAGATCTTAGACTGTTTCATAATGATTACTCCTTTACAAAATCTTTCCCATTTGGCTGCGGAACACCCGCAGCCTCTATCTTGATCTGTGACTCATTTCACAGCATCAAACGTGAAGGTGCGCAGGAAGCGTTGCGCGCGCTCGGTCTTGGGCCGGTCAAAGAACTCGGCCGGTGCAGCTTCTTCCACGATCTTGCCGCCATCCAGAAAGATGACGCGGTTGGCAATGGCGCGGGCAAACTGCATTTCGTGGGTGACGATGATCATGGTCTTGCCCTGCTTGGCAAGGTCCAGCATAACGTCCAGCACCTCGCGCACCATTTCCGGATCAAGGGCAGCGGTCACTTCGTCAAACAGAAGGATCTCCGGGTGCATACACAGTGCACGCACGATGGCAACGCGCTGCTTCTGGCCGCCGGAAAGCTCCCGCGGGTAGCTGTTTTTCTTGGCAAGCAGGCCCACACGGTCCAGCAGAGCTTCGGCCTCCTGCTGCACTTCCGCTTTGGGGCGCTTCTGCACCTTGGTGGGTGCCAGAAGCACATTGTCCAGCACCGTCATGTGCGGGAACAGCTCGTAGCTCTGGAACACCATGCCGATGCGCTGGCGCAGCTGAGTCAGATTTTTACCGCCGTAGGCAACGGTCTCATTGCCCAGCCGCACCCGGCCGCTCTGGGTGGGCTCCAGACCATTCAGACAGCGCAGCAGGGTGCTTTTGCCGCAGCCCGAAGGGCCGACCACCACGATGACCTCGCCGGGCTTGACAGCAAAGCTGATATCATCCAGCACGGGGGTCTCGCCATAGGCCTTGATCAGATGTTCAACAGTCAAAATAGGTTCTGCCATGTACGGTCACTTCCATTTCTTTTCGAGATAGGATGCCAGCAGACTGATGGGCCAGCATACGAAGAAATATAACACGAAAACCGTGAGATAAATGCCAAACGCTGCGTTGGGGCTGGCGGTGCGGTTGGCCTCAATGATCTGCTGTGCTACCTTGATCACTTCCACCACACCGATCATCAGCACAAGGCTGGTGGTCTTGATCATGCGGGTAATCAGGTTGATGGACAGCGGGATCAGGCGGCGCACCGTCTGCGGAATGATGATGTACCAGTAGGTCTGCGCACGGCTCATGCCAAGGGCCTCGGCACTCTCATACTGGTGCTTCGGAATGGCAATCAGCGCACCGCGCACAAGGTCGCTCATTTCTGCGGTGCCCCACAGCACAAACACGATGATGGATGCCGTCTCGCCGGAAAGGTTCCACCCAAAGGCACGGGTGGTGCCGAAGTAAACGAGGAACAGCAGCACCATCTGCGGCATGATGCGGACGAACTCCAGATAAAGCCGCAGAACCGCCTTGATAACGGGGTTGCGGGAGGTCATGAGCACGCCCAGCAGGATGCCCAGCGGCAGGCTGATGATCACCGAGACGGCGCTGATCTTGAGTGCAACGCCAAGGCCGCCCAGCAGGCGGGCCATGTTTTTGCCCTTGAACAGGACATCAAGACCCAAATCCAGCATAGCGCAGCCTCCTTTCGATCAGGCTGCCCACAATGGACACCGGCAGCAGAATGATAAGGTAGAACACCACCAGCAGGAACAGACATTCGATGGTCTTGGAGTACATGCCGATGAGGTCCTTTGCCGTGAACATCAGGTCCATCAGGCTGATGGCGCTGAACACGCTGGTCTCCTTGAGCAGGAAGATCACATTTGCCATGAAAGCCGGCATACTGGTGGACATGGCCTGCGGCAGAATGATGTAGCGCATGGTCTGCCAGCGGTTCATGCCAAGGCTGTAGGCACTCTCGGTCTGGATGGGCTCAATGGCTTCCAGACCGCTGCGGAACGCTTCGGCCATGTAGCTGCCGCCCAGAAACGCCAGACCGGCAATGCCGCAGATCTCGGCATTGGTGCGGATGCCCACCTTGGGCAGGCCATAATAAATGAAGAACAGCTGCACCAGCAACGGTGTGTTGCGGGACAGCTGGATGTAAACACCCACGATCTGCCGCAGAACGGGCACCTTGTCATACTGGATCACTGCGCAGGCAAGGCCAATGATGATGGCAAAAATGATGCCTGCAACGCCCAGCCGCACGGTAAGTACAGCGGCCTTCTGGTAGAGCGGCAAATATTGCTGGATCGCATTCCAGTCCATTGCCGGATTCCTCCCTTGTATCCTGATTTGCGGGTCAAAACAAAACGCCCGGAAGCTCCCTCTTCAAGTAAGCTCCCAGGCGGTCAGCGACAGATCCTTCTGCGTGTTCCCACACAGAATATGCAGATATGCTCACACGGCATACCATACTGCAGGGCGGCCGGTCCGGGAAGCGTTTGCGGTACAACAACACATTGCGCAACAACACATCATAGCCGTTTCCTCCCTGAATGATCTCAATTTTCGGATTTGCTCGACCCGATGCACGTAGTTTACACCCTATTACCCATTATGTCAATATGATTATGGGACTTCTTTCGATTCTTTGCTCATTCAGCCTAAAATTATATCATTCTGTATGTAAATTTTATTCATTTTTCAACTTGACCGTATGCATCGTGCGGACAGCAAAAAGCCCTCCCGTCGGGGGAGGGCCGGGCCGGATAAAGATTTTTTAGGAAAGTTTAAGAAACAGCCGGTTTTGCTTTCTGCTGCCATATGCTCCCCTCCTGCCTTTTCTTTTATAAATAAAAAAAAATGATTTCCCGGGAAAAGTGCAACCAAAAGGCACCGGCTTGTGCAAAAAAGCCGGTGCCTTGGGGCAGGAATATTTTACAGGTTCAGCAGCACATTGGCCCGGAAAACGTTGCCGCCCGTTTCCACCGTCAGATTGCCGTGATACCTGTGCACGGCAGTTTCGACGGAAACAAGGCCGATGCCCTGTCCGTCATGCTTGGTGGAGTGCAGAACGCCGCCCTGCTTTTTCAGCACGCCGTCATAGCGGTTCTCCACCATCAGGCCCATCATGGCCGGGCTGAGCATCCGGGCCAGCACCTTGATCTGCCGTTCTTCCGGCGGCAGCTTCTGGCTGGCATGGAGCGCATTTTCCAGCAGGTTGCCAAGAATGGTGCACAGGTCGGCCTCCGGCAGGGGCAGGAGCTTGGGCAGTTCCAGCTTCCATTCGATCTGGATGCCCTGTTTCCGGGCCTCGTAGTCGTAGTGGCCGGCAAGCGCATCCACCGCAGCGTTGACGCACAGGGTGGGTCTGGCATCGCTGAGTTCGCTCTCGTACTGGCTCAGGTAGCTTTTCAGTTCATCCAGCCGCCCGGCCTCGGTCAGGCCAGAGATCACATGCAGGTGCTGGCGGAAATCGTGCCGCAGGTGGCGGGTCTGTTCCAGATAGCTGCGCAGCTCCATATAGCGGCGGGACTCCACGGCCAGCAGTTGGTTTTCGCGGTCCAGCTGGGAGCTGCGGGCATACTCCTTTGCCACGCGGTACATCTCGTACAGCAGCAGAAAGATGCCCAGCAGCGAGATGCTCACTGCCAGCACCGCGATGATGCGGATGCGGTTCATCAGGATGACGCCGATCTCCTTCGGCATACAGAACACCAGAAACGCCGCGTACAGTGCCGGCAGCGGCCATGCCGACTCCCAGAAGGCTTCGCCGTGGTACTCCTGCAGCAGCCACCGGCTCCAGCGCACTGCCGTAAAACGGAAGATGGCGCTGAGTATCACCGAGAGGGTCAGGCAGATGACCGAGGTGCTGGGCAGAAACACCGGCTGTGCATTGTCCAGCTCAGCTTCCGCGTTCAGCACAATGGCAAGCAGGGTGCACACAGACATCATCACTGCCGACACCGAGAACAGAAACATGGTCTGGCTGATCGATACTTCCCGGTCGGTGCGCCAGCGCAGCAGCCAGAAGCTGATGATGAGCAGCGGGATGAGCAGGAAATTCGTTTCTATGTCCAGCATGCAGCACACCGCTGCGCCAGCCAGACCCATCAGTGTGATCGCCGACGCACCGATGGCATAGGTTTTACGCGGTGCACGCAAGTGCTCCTGCAGCGAGGCAAGGCAGAGGTATTCTGCCGGATACATCATTGCAAATTCCAGAAAAAAACGTCCAAACAATGCAAAATTCACAAGCGCTCTCCTTTCCGGGTCAGAATTCCCGCTGCATACCACGGAACTGGTACTGCGTAAATTGGGCAAGCAGGCTGTTTTTGTCCTTCTGCCGCACCGGCAGATGGGTCCCATCCAGCATTTCAATGCAGTCGCCCTCAAACCGCAGCACCTTGGACATGTTGATGATCACGCCGCGGTTGCACACCAGAAATTCCGGCTGGGTCTGAAGCTGTTCCTGCACCTGTGCAAAATTTGCCGTGGCCCGGCACTCGCCGTCATCCGTGACCACACGCACATAATGGTTCTGTGCCGTAGCATAGTAGATCTTGGTCAGCGGCAGCCGCACGATCTGCCGGGCAATGCGCACCTCCAGCTCCGGCTGCTGGCGGCACAGCACCCGCCGCAGCTCCCCTGCCAGCTGCTCAAACTTTTCTTCCTTATAAGGCTTGAGCAGATAATCGAATGGATGTACCGGAAAGGCATCCCACACGTACTCCGGCGAGGATGTCACAAACACGATCAGCAGGTCCGGGTCGGCCGCACGCAGCCGCTGCGCCGTCTCAATGCCATTGGTGCCCTCCATGCAGATGTCCAGAAACACCACCTGATACCCTTCGCGCCAGCCGGCCCGCAAAAATTCATCTCCGCTGGCAAAACAGCTGCAGGATATGTTCTCGTTTTCAAATGCCTTTTTCAGCAGCTGTTTCAACCGTTCGGCATCCGGCTTGCTGTCTTCCACGATCGCCGTCTGCAGGTTCATTGCTGCACCCCCTGTTCCTTCTGCTTCCCTGTTTTTTATATTATAGCACAAGTTCTGCCTTCCGTGGTCTGCCATTCGCGCACAAAACAGCCCGTTTCGCGCAGGTTGCGGCAGTGGGCAGAAATTTTTTTGTGTTTTCCTGCTGCAATGCAAAACAAAAAAGGCACCACACAATGTGTGATGCCTTTCTGATCTGGTGGAGAATACCGGGATCGAACCGGAGAACGAAGTGACAGCTGTTCGCATTGACTTCGTTGCACAATATGGATATAATATAATTAGAATTTTACTATTATAGATCGTTCAGGAGCAGGAGGTGCTTTTATGAATATCCGTCCATCTGCAGCGATTCGTCAGAACTACAACGAGATCGCCGATCTGTGCAGAGAAACCGCTGAGCCGATTTTTCTCACCAAAAACGGCGAGGGTGACTTGGTCGTCATGGACATCGAAACCTACAACCGCCGTGAAAAAATGCTGAAGCTCCGTGAGGAGCTGCTTTCCGTGGAAGAGGACCGGATGCGTGGAAGCGAGGGCTATTCGATCGACGAGGTCACTTCCATGATGCGCAGTGCGATCAAGGAGGCCGCCGGACATGGAGCAGCAAAATAAATACCGCGTGATCGTGTCAGCACGGGCTGCTCAGATGCTGGTGTCCCACGCCGCATTTCTGGCACAGGTCAACCCTGCAGCAGCAGAGCGGCTTACAGTGGAATTTGAAAAGGCTGCAAAATCTCTGGAGCAGATGCCGCAGCGCTGCCCATGGCTCAAAGGCGAATACATTCCTAAAAATGCTTACCGATTTATCTTGTTTGAAAAACGCTATATGCTTATCTTCCAGATCGTAGATCATACGGTTTATGCAGATCATGTGGTAGATTGCAGACAGGATTACGGCTGGCTCATCCGATGATCAACAAAGGCGGTGGCTTCCCTTATTGTGGGAGACCACCGCCTTTTGCTGCGTCTGTGTAAAAGTCAGAAATTATCGGAATGTTTTGTTCGCAGGGGGAACTCCGGGCTTATGACAGGGTAAGCTGTATAATAGACCAGCCGCTTGTAGGTATTATAAGCGTCTATAAATTGTTCTTCGTCGCTTTTATCTTCAAGGACAGTTAAGTACACAGAAAACAACACAGCTGCCTCCAATTGATTCGTATGAATCGGATATGGTATGCCACAGCCAGAAAACGCTGCGGAGCAGGAACTTTTCGCTTTTCTGGTGATAGCACAAATGATGGAACAAAAAAGCGGCGTTCTGATTTTGCAAAAGCGAAAATGAGAACGCTGCCATCTATCGTGCCGTATTCGATTTTCGATGTGCCGTTATTTTAGAGATGTCTCTTATAGGGATACGGAGTGTGCTAAAGTTCAAACTGATGAACCATCCATAAAATCAAAATTACTTCACAGCCTGTTTCAGCCGCTCCAAATCATCTGCATCCGGGTGAGAAAGAGCCTTGTCAAAATTCTCGATCATGGCGTCCAGATTGGGCAGATGAATCGGCTGCTTTTTCATCTCCTCGTACCTCTGGCGTACTGACATCGGCATCTTTCCCTGACACATATAGCAGCCGAAAACGGTGTTGCTGCTGTGCAGCTCTTTTTGCACGGCTTTCAGGATTTTGTTAAAATATTCTTCGCTGCCGCCAAAACCAGCGGTACCAAACAAAAATACCTGCTTTCCCCGCAGCTGCTTCAAAAAGTCCGAAGTGTTTTCATCCGCTTTTCCCTTATCCGTCCAGAAGCCCACATAAAGGGTGTCCGCTTCCATGGCGGCAGGGTTCGGATTACCAAAATAATAGCAATCTGCCTGCGGCAGGCAGTTGTGCAGCGTGTCTGCCAATAATTTTGTGTTGCCTGTTTTACTGCTGAATACGATTGCGTAACTCATAGCTTCTCCTTTGGAGCCGTTGGCTCTCTGAAATTATAATGCTTGCAATTAGGTTTCGGGAAACTGATTTTGATGAATCTCAGTGATTTTGTGCATATTGTGTTTGATTGGCTCCAGATACTTTCCGGCGAATGTTCCCTATTGTAAGTGCTGCATCCTGAACATTCCTGCGAACTTCCACTTTGATCTTGCACAGTATTTGG
>OINY01000287.1_pt1 | contig 13331 bp, 6 predicted proteins | sample 1585421 | NCBI WGS metagenome assembly OINY01 (sample SAMN02674697, study PRJEB24791) | human gut metagenome, SKBSTL033 | isolation source: stool | host: Homo sapiens | place: USA
TAGCCAGCACCTTTTCCGGCCTGCAATTTTGCCTGAATGTCCACCAGCAGATTGATCTTTGGCGGCTCTGCCTGTGCGACTGTTTTTTTTCGCGGGGTATGTGCTTTCTTCCCTAAGAGAACTGCCCGCAAATCTTCCAATCCATATCCTTCGCCCAGACTCTCCATGCGGGCGGCTTTCTCCCAACCAGAGAGCTTCAGTCGATACGATTTTCCGCGCTTTGAGACTTCACAACCATACTCTTGCAACAGCTTCAGCAGTTCTTCAAAGTCAGCAGGACTTTGTGATAATGCGTTGTCAATCATCACACGCAGCTGTTCCCGATGGGAGGGCTTGGCCTGTTCGCCCAGCCACTTGTTGTAGCTTTTTCCGTGGGGGTTTGGGTCCTCCACAATGGACAATCCGTTCTCGATACAGATGGTATCGCTCAAGCGCCGGACGGCTCTGGTGCTGCCCCAAAAGTTGCGGAATTTTCGGTCACAATCTGCATTGACCGCCGACCAGATGATGTGATTATGAACGTGCGATTTGTCTATGTGGGTGCAGACCACAAAGGCGTGATTGCCCTTGGTAAACCGCTTGGCAAATTCCACGCCCAGGCGGTTTGCTTCCTCCGGCGTGATTTCACCGGGTTTGAATGACTGGCGCACATGGTAAGCAATCACATCATCCGCGCCGCGCACTCGTCCGGTGGCGGCAATGTACTGCCGCTTTGCCAGAAGAAACTCTGCATCGGCGGTCCGGCTGTCACACGCATAGCCGGTAATGAGCTTGCCGTTATCTGTTTTCTTTGGGTTTTCCACATAGTCGATGATGTCACTGATTGCCCGGCTTTCTGTGCGACCCTTGCCAACATGAAGCGGCATGATTCTTGTAGTTGCCATAATAGAAGGACCTCCTCTCATAAATATTTTTGTTTTCGCTGAACTCTTTGTTTCTATCGTTGCAATAACTTTCTCCGCTGGGTATAATAAAAAAGAACTTTCTACAACCTCAAAGGAGGGATTTTTATGATAGAACAGCTCATTGCTGAAGCAACAGAATGTGATTTCAAAGTTGCTCTCGAAATAAAAAAGCCAAAAAGCTGGTTAAAAAGTGTCAGTGCCTTTTCCAATGGAATCGGCGGCACTCTGTTTTTCGGGGTCTCTGATGACCGGAAGCCTATCGGCTTGTCTGATGTTCAAAAGGATGCTGAGGCGATCAGCCGCTTAATCAAAGAACGAATCACACCATTACCTCAGTTTATCTTAAAGCCATTGCAGGAAGATGGTAAAAACCTATTGGCTCTGGAGGTTTCTCCCGGCCGCAGCACCCCATATTATTACAAGGCAGACGGAGTGATGGAAGCATATATCCGTGTTGGAAATGAAAGCGTAATTGCCCCGGATTACATTGTGAATGAACTGATCTTAAAGGGAACCAATCAGTCCTTTGATACCCTAACAACAGATGCGGTAAAAAAGGATTACAGCTTTACACTTCTGGAAGCAACCTATCTGGAACGGACTGGTCTCCGCTTTGAGCCATCCGATTATGTCTCCTTCGGTTTGGCTGACAAAAATGGGGTCTTGACCAATGCCGGAAAGCTCATGACCGATCAGCACACAGTCTATAACTCCCGTATGTTCTGTACCCGGTGGAATGGCTTGGAAAAAGGCTCTATCTTTGATGATGCATTGGACGATAAAGAATACGAAGGGAATCTGATTTATCTACTGAAAAGTGGCAGTGAATTTATTCGCAATAATTCCAAAGTCCGTTTTGTCAAAGAGGCACAGTATCGTGTAGACAAGCCGGATTATGCTGAACGAGCTGTGACAGAGGCTCTTGTCAATGCGCTTATCCATCGTGATTATATTGTGCTTGGCAGCGAAATCCATATTGATATGTTTGATGATCGGGTGGAAATCACATCTCCGGGCGGTATGTTTGGCGGCGGCTCAATTCAGGAATACGATATTTACAGTATTCGTTCGATGCGACGAAACCCTGTGATTGCTGACCTGTTCCACCGCATGAAGTACATGGAACGCCGTGGAAGTGGTCTACGCAAAATCGTCAGTGAAACCGAAAAGCTGCCTGGATACACAGAGGCATATAAGCCCGAATTTTCCTCAACAGCGACAGATTTCAGAGTTATTTTGAAAAATGTGAATTACCATCTTAGTCAGAAAGACTTAGTCAGTGACCAAGATTGTGACCAAGTTAGTGATCAAGATAAATCACAGGACATCCTACACGCAGTCTTGGATTTTTGTATAACAGAAAAAAGCAAACAAGAAATTTGCTCGTTTATTGGTTATCGAAATCTCACTTATTTTACAAGAAAATATTTGAATCCACTACTGGAAAGTGGCCAGCTTAAAATGACTATTCCAGATAAGCCAAACAGTCGAAAACAAAAATATATTACAGTTCGTTCCGAATAAACAGAGAAGCAGGGCATTGGGTCTCATCTCCCATTGTCCTGCTTCTTTTTCATTCCAAATTATATTCACATCATTTACCCATACACCCAATCCTGTATCGCAAATTTCAAACTCTGCACCTTTCCCAGTAGCCGGATCGCAGCCAGCGGCAGCCCCATCGGGCTAATCAAAAATGCCATAACCAGCAAAATCACACCATTCTGCGGGGAATAGGTAATCAGCACAGCCACGCCAAGCAGAGCAATTACTGTGCTTAGTAGACCAAGCACCAGACCGGATATGTAGATCAGCCCCGTGCAGAGCCAGACAAAAAGCGTCAACACCAAAACGACCGGTGCAGTTACGATCATCAGCAGACATTTCAAAATCTTCATTCCTGTTCCTCCTTCCAACGCTCCAGATGCCGTTTGCACAGGGCATCCGCTTCTCTCTCATCATCTTCCGTCACTTCCCGTTTTCCTTTGGTCAGTTCAATCTCCAGATAAGTCCGGTAATCATCGGCTAAGAGGTCGAACAGTTCCTTGGGAGTATGGCACACCTCGCCAGAGCAATAGTGAAAATCTTGGTCAAATTCAACTCTTACACATCCATGGCGGCTGATATAAACTTCTATGGTCTCGTCTGCGGTCAGGTAATCCGCAAAAATCTCCAGCACCTTTTCAAAGGTCAGCATCTGTTTTCACTCCTTTGCTACGCTTCTTATTCTACTCATATTATCCGGTACGGACAGGCAAAAGACAAGGATACAGACAAAAAGAAAAAGCGGAGGAAGGTGCGGCGAAGAAACGCCGTTCCTCCCTCCGCAAATGGAGTACCTATCCCTGTTATGAAAGTTTGGAGAGTTGGGTAAGGATTTCCTTCACACCCTCCCACAGTTGTTCCTGCCGCTGGGATATATCCTCCAAGTCAGCATTATAAACCCGCCCGGTCTCATGCACTTTGCGGGTCAGCTGGTTCAAGTTGTTGCTGCTTCGGCGCAGCAGGGATACCAGTTCTTTCAGTTCCGGCAAATCCAGCTGCACCACATAGCCGTCCACAGCCATTTTCCGCAGATAGGCGCTCAGGTTTTTTGTCCCAAACTGTGCCATTTTCTGCTGAATCAACTCCATTTCATCAGCGGATACCCAAAACAGAACCGGCACATCCCGCTTGCGCTTGGGACTGCTCATCGCTCCGGCTCCTGATTCTTCGGGGCGACAGGCTTATGGGCAGGCGGTTCCTGTTTGAGCTTTTGCAGGACAGAACTTTTCTGCTGTTCCTGCATGGTTTTTCTGGCCTGCCTGGTAAACAGATCGGTCAGACCGGGATTGACCCCATCCACAACCAGATAGGCGCAGTGGCGGGAAGCGCCGCTGTCCTCCGGCATGGGAATGGTTTTTGCCCAGGCTTTATTGTCCTGAGAGATACGCCCGTCATGGTTCTTGTGCTGGATGGTGTTTGCAAGAATGAACTGTACCCGTTCCGTCCCGAACTTTTCCAGCACATCTTTGACCGCAGCCTCCGTATCCAGCCGATTCTCTGCATAGTGGGCGCTGATGGTCTGCTCAATGGCTTCTTTGCAGGCGCTGTTCGCCTGATATGAGAGGTTGTACTGTGCCATTTCCCCATGCTCGGACGCATAGGCAGCAGAATGTGGATAGACCGGTGTTGTTCGCAGTTCCTCTTTGGCTCTGCACACATCGTCGGCACGGCTTTCAATGCTGTCCCGGATCACATCCATATAGCCGGTCTCCAGCTTTTCAAAATAGCGGTACACATCCGCCAGCGGAGAGGGAGATTCCAAAAGTGCCTGAGCCTGGGTGTCGATCAACTCCAGTTCCTCCATTGCCATCACGATGTCCTCGCGGATGGTGTACTCATAGGCATGGTTTAAGACTTCTTCCGGGGGCTGGCTTTTCAGCCAGTCCCGGAACTTGTCCTGTTCGGCAGCCATCTTTTCATAAAGGGCTGTATTCAGATCGTTAGTATTCATGTTATCGCACCTCCTCATGCTGTTTTGGTTTCTTGTCTGTACTGCGGGGTTGCACCGGGCGTTTTAGGTTATCCAGCACCGAAGGCCGTGTACTTTTGGCAACAACAGACTCGGTGTGTGCCTGCCCCTTTCCGTCGATGTTGAGCAGGGTATCCAGCTCCACCAGACGGGCGTTTTTGCATCTCAGTTCTTCTTCATAAAGGAATGGCTTTCCGACTTCCTCCTTTGCCGCAGCCTGCTGCTGATAGAGGTTATCCAGCTGGGCCTTTGCCGCCTCCAGACGCTGGGGCATCTGGGCGAGGGCATTGTCGATACGGGTAAGATTTCCGCGAGGGTCTGTACCAAGGGTTGCCCGGTGGGTCATCTGTCCTTTCAGCAGGAGCGTATATTCCTGTTTCCAAGCGGAAAATTCCACGGATATGGCATAGCCCCGGTAGCTGCCGATCTGCACCGGATCGGAGGTTTTGACCTCCTTGCAGGCATCCAAAAGGGCTGCGCCAGCGTTCTCCTTATCGGTCAGCAGATCGCCGCGGATTTCCATACCAGCAAAACCGTCCTCCGGGTGCGGGTGCGCTGCCAAAACCTCCAGATCGGATTCAAAACCCTTGATAAAGCCTTTGTGCTTTTCAATCTCCTCCGGGAAGTATTTGAGCAGCTGGTCCTCCAGACGATATTGCTTACTCTGGTGGTCGGCTTTCATCAGCTTCAGGCGGGATACCTCCACATCCAAATCCATACGCTCCTTGATGCGGGGATCTCCGGCGCACAGGGCTTTGATCTCGGCAAAGGAAAGCGCCGTTTCGTCCACATCATCGCAGGAACGCACCGGCGATTTAGAAGTCATGATCTGACTGATGAATTTTTGCTTATTCTCCACCGTCTGCCAGAGGTATGCGTCAAAGGTTCCTTCGGTCACATAGCGGTACACATGGACAAGGGGATTCTGGTTGCCCTGTCGCTCAATACGGCCCTTGCGCTGGGCAAGGTCTCCCGGTCTCCACGGACAGTCCAGGTCATGAAGTGCCACCAGACGGTCCTGCACATTGGTGCCTGCGCCCATCTTGGCGGTGCTGCCCAAAAGGACACGCACCTGACCGGTACGGACTTTAGAGAACAACTCCTTTTTCCGCACTTCGGTGTTGGCTTCATGGATAAAAGCGATCTGGTCGGCAGGCATTCCCTGAGCAATGAGTTTCTGACGAATATCGTCATATACCGTAAAGACCGGTTCCTGCTCCGGCAGAGGCACAGAGCCTTCCAATGCGTGAATCAGTGGATTATCCAGCGTTTTCGCCGCCTTGCTTGCAGTAGCTTTTGCCTGTGGTGTAGAAATGTCGCAGAACACCAGCTGGGTCAGCTTGTCAGCTTTGCCATCCCGCCAGATCTGCATGATGTTGTCCACGCACTGATTGACCTTTGTGCCAGGTTCATCCGGCAGCATCTGGTTGACGATTCTCTGGTCCAGGCCCAGCTTACGGCCATCCGATGTAATCTTGAGCATATTGTCCTGGGACGGGTCAACGGTTCCGCTGTGTACCAGCGATGCGCGCTCCGAAAGGGTCTTGACCATTTCCTGCTGATGGTCGGTAGGCTGCGCCACGATGTTGTGGTATTCCACCTCCGGGGTGGGCAGGTTCAGTTGGTCGGCGGTCTTGATGTCCGCCACTTCTTTGAACAGGTTCATCAGCTCCGGCAGATTAAAGAACTTGCTGAATCTCGTTCTTGCCCGGTAGCCGGTGCCTTCCGGTGCCAGCTCCAATGCTGTGACGGTCTCCCCAAATCGGGAAGCCCAGCAGTCGAAGTGGGTCATGTTCAGTTCTTGCAGGCGTTCATACTGAAGGTAACGCTGCATGGTGTAAAGCTCGGTCATGGAGTTGCTGACCGGGGTTCCGGTGGCAAAAATCACGCCACGGTTTCCGGTGATCTCATCCATATAGCGGCACTTGGCAAACATATCGGAGGATTTCTGTGCATCCGATGTGGAAAGACCAGCCACATTCCGCATTTTTGTGTATAGAAACAGGTTTTTATAGTTGTGGGCCTCGTCCACAAACAAACGGTCCACACCCAGCTGCTCAAAAGTCACCACATCGTCTTTTCGTCCCTCGGCTTGCAGCTTTTCCAGTCTGGCTTCCAGAGACTTTCTGGTACGCTCCAGCTGCTTGACGGTAAAACGCTCGCCGCCACTGGCCTGTACCTCTGCAATCCCCTCAGTGATCTCGTCGATCTGTTCATAGAGAAGCCGTTCCTGACGCTCCCGGCTGATGGGGATACGCTCAAACTGGCTATGGCCCATGATGATGGCATCATAATCACCCGTCGCAATACGAGCGCAGAACTTCTTTCGGTTATTGGTCTCAAAGTCCTTTTTGGTGGTGACTAAGATATTGGCGGAAGGATAGAGACGCAGAAACTCCGACGCCCACTGCTCGGTCAGATGGTTTGGAACCACAAAGAGAGATTTCTGGCACAGTCCCAGGCGTTTGGCTTCCATCGAAGCAGCTACCATCTCAAAAGTTTTGCCTGCGCCTACTTCATGTGCCAACAGGGTATTTCCTCCATACAGCACATGGGCGATGGCGCTTTTCTGGTGTTCCCGCAGGGTAATGGCCGGGTTCATTCCCCCAAAAGTGATATGGCTGCCATCATATTCACGGGGACGGGTAGAGTTCATTTCCTCGTTGTACTGGCGCACCAAAGTCTGGCGGCGTTCCGGGTCTCTCCAGATCCAGTCCCTAAAGGCTTCCCGGATTGCCTGCTGTTTTTGAGCCGCCAGGGTGGTCTCCTTGGCATTCAGTACGCGGCGCTCTTTTCCGTCTGCGTCCTCTATGGTGTCATAGATGCGGACATCCCGCAGGTTCAGGCTGTCCTCTAAAATCTTGTAGGCATTGGCACGACTGGTCCCATAGGTGGTATAAGCTGCCACATCGTTGTAGGATACAGAAGATTTCCCCTTGATCTGCCATTCAGCGGTAAAGGACGAATAGTTGACCTCGATACTGCGCCGGAGATAAAACGGGGTGTTGAAGGTCTCATACATAAACTGCTGGATGTACTCTTTGTCGATCCAGGTAGCTCCCAGACGCACCTCAATCTCCGACGCATCCAGGTCTTTGGGCTGGGCGGCGGTAAGAGCTTCCACATTGACTGCATAAACCGGGTCCTGCTGTGCGGCCCGCTGCGCCTGACGCAGTTTGCGGCGTACATTGCCGGAGAGGTATTCATCAGCAGTCACATAATGGGGCGTTCCGTCCTGCTCCAACTGTCCCGGTACACGGAAAATTACGCCTTGCAGCTCTCCGGCCAGTGCTTCTTTTGTTTTTCCGGTAAGCTGGCTCATATAGTCCATATCCACGCAGGCTTTTTCCGAGATGGACACCGCCAGTGCTTCACTTGCCGTATCCACCACAGCCACCGCCTGATGGGGCTTGATGGTCCGTTTGGTGAACATATCCGCCTTGCGCTCCAGCTTTCCGTCCTCGTCGATAACTTCCAGCGCACAGAGCAGGTAATAGGAAGAATCATCTGCATAGGCCAGCCGGTTTGCACGGTCGTTGATGAGACCGTATTTGGCAGAAAAGCTGTCATAGAGCCGGTTCAGTTCCGCCTGTTTTTGGGTAATGGTGCTGTCTGGAACCGCTGCATCCATCTGAAGGTCGATCAGTTCCTGCACACAATCACGCAGTCCCACAAGACCTTTCACGCGGGCTTCTGCGGTGGCGTTGAGGTCAGGGCGCACCATGCGGCTGTTTTCCCGGTAGTACACCTGCCCGTCTACAATGGCATAGGAATAGTTCTTCACATTGGGGTCAGCAGGAATGGAGGTGTCAATGGCTTCGCCTTCGCCCAGCTCCGGCAGCTCTGCCTCCTGATAAGTGCCATGAATATACTTCACCGCATCATGCAGCTGGTCGGAAAGCTCCAGTCCCTCGATAGGGTTCACGGTGTAGTCCATACCATGAGCAGTGCTTACCGGCTCCTGTCTGCCCAGCACCATTTCCGGGTGGTCGATAAAATACCGGTTGATGGCAAACCCATCCTCCGTTTGTCCGGTCTGCGTCCACTCTGGTGCAATGTCCAGCGGACGATCCCGCTTTTGGAGAAAGATGATGTCCGATACCACCTCGGCACCGGCATTCTTTTTGAACGCATCATTAGGCAGACGGATCGCTCCCAACAGCTCGGCACGCTGGGCAAGATAACGGCGCACGGTGGAATCCTTGGCGTCCATGGTATAGCGGGAGGTCACAAAAGCTACCACACCGCCGGGACGCACCTGATCCAGTGCTTTGGCGAAAAAGTAATTATGAATGTTGAAATTCAGCTTGTTGTAGGCTTTGTCATTGACCTGATACTGACCAAAAGGCACATTGCCGATGGCAAGGTCAAAGAAGTCACGCCTGTCGGTGGTCTCAAAGCCGCCTACTGTGATGTCCGCCTTGGGATAGAGCTGCTTTGCGATGCGCCCGGAAACCGGGTCCAGCTCCACGCCGTACAGACGGCTGTTTCGCATTTCCTCCGGCAGCATACCGAAGAAATTGCCCACACCCATAGACGGCTCCAGAATATTTCCGGTCTCAAATCCCATACGGTCCACCGCTTCATAGATGGCCTGAATGACCGTAGGGCTGGTGTAATGGGCGTTGAGGGTAGAGCTTCTGGCGGCGGCATATTCCTCCGGGGTCAGCAGTTCTTTTAGCTGGGCATACTCTAAAGCCCATGCCGGTTTCTCCGGGTCAAACGCATCAGAGAGACCTCCCCAGCCCACATATCGAGAAAGAACCTCCTGCTGTTCGGGGCTTGCCTGCTGTCCGGCAGCTTCCAGCTCTTTCAGCAAACGAATCGCATTGACATTTGCCTGGAACTTGGCTTTCGGACCGCCTTCGCCCAAATGCTCATCGGTAATGCGGAAGTTTTTTGCATTGCGGCGCAGGTTAGCCTTGTATTCCTCATAGGAGGCTTCCTCGGCAGCTTTGGCATTGGGAAAGGTCTGCCACTGGCCATTGACCTGAATGGAAACCGGGTGTTCATCCAACACTTCCTCAAAGGTTTTCTCCGGCTCAGTCACAGGGGCTGGCGGCTCCGGCTCCTCGATATGCAGTCGTTCCACCACCACATCATAAGGCAGATTGTTCTTATCGCCCGGATAGACGGCCATGGTCTCAGAATGGAAGGTCGGGGATTCGGTAGCCGGTTGGGGCTGTTCCTGTCCAAAACCGTCCTGCTGACGGGCATACATCCCGCGCAGCAAAGGCGCAACCTCATCCCAGCGGAAATACAGCATAGCCAGACGCTTTTCCTCTGCATCCATGACTTCCAGTTCTATGCCCTGTGCCGTGGTACGGTAATCGGCAATATCGCCGGTCTCCAGATTCAGTGTCTCAATCTCACCGGAATAGGCTCTGCTCAGCCAGTAGGCGATCTCGCTGTTGCTCCTGCCGGATTGCAGCAGCGTGGAAATCTGCTTTTTATCCGCTTCATCCATCAGTCCATGAGCCAATACATCCCGCAAGTCCTGATCTGCCTTGTCCGGGTCAATAGGAAGAAACTCGGTATAGTAAGCATTGCGGCGGTCTGCCCGAAGCAGCTGCTCGAACTGTTCTTTGCGCTCTGCCCGGTAGATGGGATATACCATCCCGGTGGGCAGAAGCTGTACGGTGTCCTCCCGCAGCTCTGTGATCTGATAGGCGTCATCTTCGATATACACGGTATCGCCCACGGCATAGACCGGGGCGGCTGGGTCATAGGAGGTTCTTTGCGGAATTGGGCGGCGAACTGCGTCATATTCCTCATCGGAAATGGAAACTTTGGAAGTCTGCTCTGTCTCGGCATCTGCGATCTGCTCGGCATCTGACATCACCTGTTGGATAAACGGGGCATTGTCCAGTTTTTCCGTGTCTGCCACCTGGCCGTTGACGATCCCTCTTTCCTCCAGAGCTTCCCGGATGGCGATTGGGTCGATGTCGTCAAAACGGTCCTGTTCTTCTTCGGTATAGAACCGGTCCTCCTGAATGAGCTGGGCAAGCCTGCGCTGTACCTTCGGCCAGGGCAGCTGCGTTTCCTCCGGGCTGCCGGCACGGACAACGAACAGGCTGTTGCTGTTACTGCCGCCGTATTCCTGAGCCAGCCATGCGGCGGTATCTTTTTCTCTTGCATGGTCTTTCATATAGCGGACAACAGCGTGTTTACTCTCGATATTGCCGTTCCATGCACAAAGGGCAGTATCAATATCTTCCTGAGAAAGAGGGCGCAGAAGCTCATGGAGCTTTGGATAGGTTTCGTCGATCACTTCCCGGTGCAGACGCTGGCGGAACTCCGGCACATCCGAATAAAGGCGGATCAGCTCCATATCCTTAGAGCCAAGAACCGCACGGCGCACAGCGGCATTGCCCTCGATGACAGCATTTTCACGGTCAGAATGACCGCAGGCATTGCGATATGCGGTATCCTCGGAAATGGCGGCAGTCACCACAGGCTTATACTGCTCAAACTGCTCCCCAAGGGTAGGCTTTGGCGTTTCTTTCTCCACCTCCGGCTGCTGTGCTTGAATGGCATCTTCTTCGGCCAGTTCCTGTTTAGACTGGATTTTGTCATACTGCGCCTGTTCCTGTTCGGTAAGATAGCGGTCTTTCTGGACAAGTGAGGTAATGCGCTTGGCAACCTTTTCCCAGTTCAAGTGAACATCCGGGCAGTCCTGCTTTTTATAGTGCAGTCCTTTCCCATCGTGATCTTCGCCGCTGTGTGTTGCGCCGGACAGGGCATGAGAGCGTCCGCCAATGCCATACTCGTCTTTGAGGAATCTCACTTTCTCCTTATCCGTATGGTTTGCCATGAAGAACGCATAGATACGGCCTTTTCCTCCGGCGAAACTGCTGCCGCCGGTCATAGCGGCGTCGATCTCATCCTCGGTAATGAAGTGCTGAACGGTTGGCACTTGGGAAAGGTCTGAAGAAAAGGTCCTGCGTGGCAGGTCAAGGTCCTTCAGGTTCTCCCAGATCTCCCTTGGTCTGTGATAGTGAAAACGCAACAGATCACGGTCCTGCTGATAGGCAGTCCAGAAGGCGGCGTATTCTTCCTTGAGTGTCTGGCGGAAAGCCGGGTCACTCAGCTGCTCCGTCAGGCGGCGAGTCTCCTCCGGGAAACCATTGCCTTTGATCTCTGACAGGCAGGACAAATATCCGGCTTTTCTGGCGTCCTCACTGAGATCGTGATACAGATGCCAGAGCTTTTCCGAGAGGAGGGAGCGTTCATAGCCTGCCGCTTCTGTAAGCTCCACATTGGAGGCAAACTGGCCGCTCTCCAAAAGCTCCCCGATACGCTCTGCGGCGCTCTCCCAGGAAATGACCTGGGCAGACCTGTCATAACGGACAGACTTCCCATGGGAAAGATGGATACCATCCTCGGCATACCATGCGCTCACACTGCCAAGGCCATTGCCGCCGTGGTACAGCGTTTTCAGTATCTCGGCAATCTCAGCGGTGGTTTTCTGCTTTTCAAAGGCTGCAACCACACGCTCCCTTTGACGGTCTGTATTGCCGCCCAAACGCAGCACATGGTCGATGTCATTTTGGGCAAAAGAAAAAGCAGAGGATGTATGCGCTACATTCTCTGCTTCATCTATGGATTGGATCTGTTCCGCTTCGGAGAGGAACAGGTTTAGGGTCAGCTGTTGATAAGCTCCGCCATCAGAATCTCCTCGGCCTGGGCTTTGCAGGTGTTCATCAGCCCCACCCACTTCATGGGATCGCTGGCTTTCAGTTCCTCGGTGGCTCCCGCTTCCTTCGCCAGTTGGGGTATCATCTGCTCCAGTCTGCTCTGGGCGGTCTCGTCGATCTCCAGAAGGTGCGGGTACAGCTTCTCGCTCAGCAACATCTGGTTGTAGAGGATGGGACGATGTTCCTTCAGGTAGGTTTTCCTCATCCTGCCGTACTTGCCCAGGGGTTTCTCCGGCTGCTGGCTCAGCTTCAGGTCGGGAATCAGATAGTCTCCGTTCTGGATATAGGTCATGGGATTGTTCATCTTGTTTGCTCCTTTCTTGGTTGGCTTCGCGCTCTGCATTTCGGACGGTGACGCCGATCTGCCGTAGCACCTGCTGGTTGATCTGGCTGACCGCTGTTCCCAGCGCCCCGATGGTGGACGGGGTGTTGAAATCAAAGATCGCCATGAAATCTTCGTGGTCGAAGTAGCGTTCCGGCTCCAGTCCACAGCGGGACATCAAAGCGTAAGTGATGCTGACGGTGGCGGCTGCCTTAAACTGCACTCCGATGTTATACTCATCATATTCCTCCAAAAAGGAACCGTCAACGATATAGAAGAAGTCCTGCTGATGCTCCGTCCAGTATTCCTCGGCCAGTTTTCCGGCTACCTCGGTGAGCTGTCCGGCAAGGTCATCACCGGAAACATCGTAGGTGCGCTCCAGCATGGCCTGCACGGAATCCAGATGGCGCTCCTCCAGCTGCCACAGCCAGGGAGTGCGGGAATGTTCACGGGTTCCGGTGTCGGAAATGTCAAAGACATAGCGCAGGCGTGGTCTGTCCCAGGAATCGTCCACCAGAGCGATTCCCTTGGAACCGCGCCTTACATATCGGCCCATCTTTTCATTCCACAAATCGTACTCTGCACAGGCGGTGGCGTCCGGTCGCTGGGCGTAGATCATCAGCTGCTCATGGAACGGGTATTTGTAAAGGCGGGAAGCAGTGGTGAGAAACCCTGCCCATTCCTGCCAGCTCCCCGTGAGCTGTGTTGCCACCTTGTCCGCCATCTGCGCATACAGTTCAGCTTTGGTTGGCATGGTGTTCTGTCCTCCTTTCGGTTTTTGGATAAAAGAAAAGCAGGAAACCTAAATAATTTCCTGCTGGGTAAAACTGTGAATATTAAATTGGGGTTAGGTTATTTGTTATGCAAACTGTATTTTTTATAGATTTACAATC
>OINY01000302.1_pt1 | contig 12649 bp, 10 predicted proteins | sample 1585421 | NCBI WGS metagenome assembly OINY01 (sample SAMN02674697, study PRJEB24791) | human gut metagenome, SKBSTL033 | isolation source: stool | host: Homo sapiens | place: USA
GACCGCAAGGAGCTGGACAAGATGAGCGGCAAGCGCGTTCTGGTGGTGGACGATGTCATTTCCACTGGCGGTTCGCTCAAGGCTCTGGACGCGCTGGCTGAGCAGACCCAGTGCACCATTGTGGGCCAGGCCGCTGTTCTGGCCGAGGGCGATGCAGCTGAGCGCAAGGATATCATCTTCCTGGAGCCGCTGCCTCTGTTCTTCCACTAAGCTGCAATGCGACGCCCGCTCTGCGTTTTCTGCGCTGGAATGCTGGGTGTGGAGTTAGTGTGCGTTTTTTTGCCGCAAACGGAACTTTTTGTGCCGTTTGCGGCATTTTTTGTTGCCGTTTGTCTGGTGCTGTGCATCTTTGATGCTGCCCGCAAAGCAGCGCTCTGCATCCTGCTGGGTGCTGCTGTGGGTATGGCATCGGTGCTGCACACGGCAAACCGGCTGGAGCGCATCCGGGTGCAATATGCAGGCCGTCCGCTGATGCTGACCGCAGAGGTGGAAAGCACGGCGGATTCCTACGATCCCGGTATCGTGGATGCGGTTTTTCATGTAGAGAAAGTGAACGGCAGCGCGGCATCCTTCCGGGTGGAGTGCAGTGCTTTGCCGGAGTGCAAAGCCGGGGAAAGGGTGCAGGGAAGATTTATACTGTCGGCCCCGGCATCCGGAAGCCGGGTCAGCCTGTATGCGGACGGCATCGCTCTGCAGGCGGAAATGGACGAGGATGGGCCGGAGCTTACAGTTCTGGGCGAAAGCGGCAGCTTCCGCGCCCGCACCCACCGCCTGCAGCAAAGGCTCAGTGCGTCGCTGCGCCGCCGTATGGACGGCAAGACCGGCGGTGTGCTGGCTGCCATGACTACCGGCGACCGGAGTTATCTGTCTTCGGCCATGCGCAGCGCCTACCGGGGCGCGGGTCTTGCCCATGTGCTGGTGGTAAGCGGAATGCATGTGTCCATTTTGTGCGGTGATATCCTCAGCTCACTCCTGCCCTACGAGTGGGAGCAGAGCTACCGCAGGCGCAGACGCCGGGCGGTATTCCGAAGTCTGCTGGCCTTTTTGCTGATGGGCGTGACCGGCTTCACACCCTCGGTATGCCGCGCCGCAGTGGCGGTCTGGGTCGGTGCACTGGGTGTGTGGCTGTACGGCCCGCCGGATACCCTTACCTCTCTGGCGGTGGCAGGTATCGTTATGACCGCAGGCAACAGCTATGCAGTGTGCGATATCGGCTTTGAACTTTCGTTTGCGGCGGTGGTGGGCACGGTGGCAGGCGGTGTGTGCATCCGCCGCGCCCGGGATGCGTGGTACCGCCAGTTCTGGAAAAACGCGAAAAATCCGGTGAAGCGCCCATGGTATTTCAAACTGCCGGAACGTCTTTGGGGCCTTGCGGAAAGCATTTGCATCTCGTTTTGTGCTTCGGTGGCCACATTCCCGGTGCTGGTGCTGCGCGGGCTGAGTGTGAGCATTTATGCGGTGGCATCCAGTGTGGCGGTGCTGTGGCTCATCCAACCCATGATGCTGCTGGGCCTTGGCACGGCCTTTGCCGGCCTGGTACCCGCTCTTGCTCCGCTGTATGGGGTGCTGTCCGCAGCGTCTGCGGCGTTGACCGGCCTGCTCGACCGCTGGGCCGTCTGGATCTCTGCAAAACCGGGCGCGGGCATCTACTTCGATACGGCCTATGCAGCCATCGTGTGTCTGGTGCTGATCCTGTTGTGCTGGCTGGCGTTCCACTGGCGGGTACGGCTGCGGGTGGCAGGGCCATGCATCCTGCTGGCGGCAGCTGTTTCCATCGGGCTGGGCAATGCTCTCAGCCGGGATGTGGTGCACATCGACCTTGTAGGCAGCGCCAACGCGCCGGCAGTGGTCGTCACCCAGAACGATACCGCCGTGGTGCTGTTCCGGGGCGGAGCTTCTGCCCAGAACGCAGTGGAAAACCAGCTTGCCCGGCGGGGCGTGCAGACTGTGGAGCTTGTGGCAGACCTGCGCACAAACCCTAAAACGGCCTGTACACTGGAAGCAGAGCGGACACTTCCGGCAGCAGAAATGGCGGTGAACACAGCACAAAAGCTGCGGTGCACACCGGCTCTGGTGGAAATGCTGCGCACCCGGAATGGCTGTCTTGTGCGGCTGACTGTGGGCAACCGGCAGTTTGCCGTGGTCAATGGAACTGTAGAACTGGCAAAACAGGTCACAGTGCAGTGGCTGATGGCCTCCCCTGCAAAGCCGGATGCTGTGCAGTATAAAAATGTTCTGGCCCTGCGCAGCTATGACTGGATGGACAACAGAAAAGAACTGGCGGCATCCATCAGCCTGCGGCGGCACGGCGGGCTGAAAACGGAGTGATGCTTTGCAATCCGGGCAGAGTGTGGTACAATAGAACAACACCATAAGAGAAGGGAGGTGCCTGCATGGCGACCGAGACAAAACTCCGGCAGTTGGCGGACAAGGGCTGTCCGGTCTACTATTTTTATTCCAGTGAACGGTATCTGGTGCGGCAGGCGGTCACGGCCATCACCCGCATCCTGACCGCAGACAGCGACGAGGATGCCACGGTTCTGGATGGAGCTGCGCCGGAGATCGAACAGCTCATCATGGCGGCGGGCACCATCTCATTTTTTGGTACCCGGCGTGTGGTGGTGTTGCCGGAGATCGACCCTGCAGCTTACAGTGACAAGGATCTGGAAGAGTTGAACAGCACCCTTTCCAGTCTGGAAAATGCTGTGGTGGTGCTGGGCAGCGTGTTTGAACTGGAGCGCAGCAAGCTCAAAACAGGCAAGCGCGCACAGAAGCTGATCGCGCAGTGCAAGGCGCTTGGCTACACCGAAGAATTGGCTAAGCCAAAGCCCTTTGAACTGAAAATGATGATGATCGACCGCGCAAAGGAGCAGAAAACCACCCTGCCGGACGGCGCAGCGGCGGCGCTGCTGGAGCGCTGCGGCGAGGATCCGTTCCTTTTGGAAAATGAGGTGGACAAGCTCTGTGCATTGTCCGGGTATCAGACGGTCACGGCAGCGATGGTGGCGGAAATGGGCACGGTCAGTCTGGAAGCAGACGTGTTCGAGATGATCCGCATGATCACGGCCAAAAACGCCACAGGTGCCTGCAAAAAGCTGCAGACTTTGCTGCGCCTGCAGCAGGAGCCCATTGCCATTACAGCGGCCATGATCGGCAGCTATGTGGATCTGTACCGGGTCAAGCTGGGGGCAGCAAAACGGAAAAATTACAGCACGGTATTCAAGGATTTTGGTTATAAGGGCAGTGATTACCGGCTCAAGCGGTCGGCCGAAACAGCCTCGCATTACACGCTGGGCCAGATCGAAAACTGTATGCAGGTGCTGCTGGAACTGGACCAGAGCCTGAAAAGCCAGCCTACCGATGACCAGATCCTGCTGGAAACGGCGCTGTGCCGGTTGGCAATGGCGGGGAGCGGACGATGAAGGAAAACGAAATGATCCATACAGGCCGGGTGCTCATTGTGGAGGGCAAGTACGATGCGGCCCGGCTCTCCCATCTGACCGATGCCATGATCCTGCTGACGGATGGCTTTGGCATTTACAGCGACAAAAAGCGCCAGCAGCTGTTCAAAGCGCTGGCGCAGAAAAACGGCCTGATCCTGCTCACGGATTCGGACGCAGCAGGCTTCCGCATCCGCACCTACATCACGAATCTGGTGGGCGAAAAGAACGTGGTGCAGGCCTATGTGCCCGCCATTCATGGCAAGGAAAAGCGCAAGGAGCAGCCCGGCAAGGAGGGCCTGCTGGGGGTCGAGGGTGTGGACGATGCCATTGTTCTACAGGCGCTGCGGGATGCCCTTGGCGCTGAGGCGGGTGCCGCAGCGGCCCGCCCGGAAGGACGGCAGATCACCTATACCGACCTCTACGAGTGGGGGATTTCCGGCAGGCCGGGCAGCGCCGAGCGCAAGGCAAAGCTTCTGAACGCGCTGGGCCTGCCGCCGCGTCTTTCCAAAAAGGAGCTGGTGGAAGCGCTGAATCGACTGTATACTTTTGAACAATTGGACGAACTGCGGTTGAAAATTCTGGACAGCTGACTGCATGGCGCAGGGGTGAGCACACCGTTCACCTCTGCGCTGTTTTTGTGCTCGGAACATCCCACCGCTGGCGCAGAAGTTCCAGCGCATGAGTTTCCAGACGGGAAACATAGCTGCGGCTGATGTCCAGCAGTTTTGCAGTTTCCAGCTGGGTCAGCGGCGGCTGGCCGGAAAGACCATACCGCAGCAGAATGATCTGTCGCTCCCTGGCGGGCAGGCCGTCCAGCAGCTGCCGCATCCGGCGGATATCGTCCTGCGTTTCGCAGGTGTCCTCCATGCAGAAGCTGTCCTGCAGCACATCGGCCAGCGTCAGCGCAGAGTCACCATCTGATTCCAGCGCTTCCTGCAGCGAGACGGTCCCGCCGGTTTTGCGGTTCCGGCGGAACTGCATCCGGATCTCATTTTCAATGCATCGGCTGGCGTAGGTGGAAAAGCGTGCCCGACGGGCAGAGTCGAAAGTATCCACTGCTTTCATCAGGCCGATGGTGCCGATGGAAATAAGGTCGTCCTGATCGCCGGGCAGGGCGTAGTATTTTTTTACGATGTGTGCCACCAGACGCAGATTGTGCCGGATCAGTTTTTCCCGTGCGGCAAGGTCACCGGCACGCAGTGCGGAAAAGGCTTCGGTTTCCTCCCGGGCAGAGAGGGGCCGCGGAAAGCTGCCGCTTTCCAGATGAAGCGCCAGAACCAGAAACTTTGTGGCAAAAAATTGCAGAAGAGATAAAAACATGCCGACCCCTCCCCATAGTATCATAAACGGTTACTGTAATTTATGAAGGAGGGCTTGCCTTTTTTCCGGACTCCGGGGAGAGCAGCTCTGCTTCGTTGTTTACAAAATACGGATATAGCAGCTTTGCGGAGCAATGCGCCTGTTACCCATATATTTTCCCCACGATCTTTCCTCGTGCTGCGGCAGGCAGGAGCTTGCACAAAAGGCTCAGGAATTTATACTGTGCACCGGCAACATAAACGACTGCCGGGTTCTTTTTCTCCACAATACCGGCGATGTACCGTCCAATGCGTGCCGGGTCCATGCCGTTTTGTTCGTCGTGCTCCATCTGACTGACGCTCCGGGAGATGCGCCCGCCGTATTCTTCATCGCCGAGAATGCTTTTCTGACGTGCTTTTGTAAATCCGGTGCAGATGTCACCCAATTCTACGACGGTAACATGGATGCCGTAGGGCTTGACTTCGTTTGCCAGAGCGTAAGAGTAAGAAGAAACGGCGGCTTTGCTTGCAGAGTAGAAGGTCTGGAACGGAATGTGCGCTACGGCAGCAACAGAGCTGATGTTCACAATATGCCCCTTCCCTTGATGGCGCATGAAGGGGAGAACTGCTTTATTTACAGTGACTGTCCCGAAAAAGTTCACATCAAACTGCGCTTTGGCTTGCTCCATGGACGTAAACTCCACCGCACCGGAAATGCCAAAGCCTGCACAGTTGATCACTGCATCAATTTTGGTCTCTTTTTGGATGACCTGCTGCACAGCGGCGTTGACCGCATCTTCATCGGTCACATCGACAGACAGATGGGTGACACCCTCCATAGGGATACTTCTGCGGCTGAACTCATAGACGATGCAGCCATTCTCTTTCAGAGCGGATGCCGTGCACCGTCCGATGCCGGAGCTTCCGCCGGTAACAATAACGACCTTGTTGTTTTCTCCCGCCATGATTTTCCTCCTGAAAATGTTGATCTGGTTCGAGTATACCGCATCGCAAGATGACTGTCTATACTGATAGCCGGATTGTGAAAAAGCACAGGGATCAACTTGCGCAAATTTTTACGCAGATTGGCCTCTCTTTTTTACACAGCCAATGCCAATTAGCGCTTGAAATCGAAATGCTGCGCAAGTATACTATACTAGCTATGCTGTACAAGCTTGATCAAAAATCAGTATGCCAGTTGACCATAAAAGACATACCAGAATTGAAGTGCGCGGCAGAATCAAAACCCTACGAGGATGAAAATGAAATTCGATAGAAGACTTACAGATGAAATCTACACTTCCGATACGGTAAGGCTGGGAAAAAATGCATTTCAGGCCATACGGGAGACGATCTATCATAATGGTGGTGTTTCGTTTCGCGGTGCATCGGGCGAGATGATTTTGCATCGTTTGGATTTAAAGAAAATTTTTATCTCGACAGGATCAGCATGCGATTCAAAAAACAAAGGAGAGATATTTTACTATGATCTACAAAAAGCAATACGGTCAACCGTTTGATACCGAAAGTGTAGTGGGTTCTTTTTTGCCCATGATGGAAACGATACCCTATCTGACCAAGGAGCCGGATGGCTTCTCCTATGCCATGGAACCGCAGGATGTCCTGTATGGTCTTGGCGAAAACGTCCGTGGTATCAACAAGCGCGGGTGGGTGTACGAAAGCAAATGCTCCGATGACGGCAACCATACCGAGGGCAAATCCTCGCTGTACGGTGCTTATAATTTTATGATCGTGTCCGGCAAGGATACATTTGGCTTTTTTATTGACTACCCGGGCAAGGTCACCTTTGACTGCGGCTACACCGACCTGGATACCTTACGCATCACGGTGGCCGAGGAAAATTACGATCTCTACATCATTGAGGGCGAGAGCCTGACCGATATTGTGCGCCAGTTCCGCCAGTTGGTGGGGCGCAGTTATATTCCGCCCAAATGGGCTTTTGGCAACGCCCAGAGCCGCTGGAGCTACATGAACGAGGACGAGGTCCGCGAGGTGGTGGCAAATTACCGTGCCAATCATATGCCGCTGGACGCTGTGGTTCTGGATATCGATTACATGGAGCGTTACAAGGACTTTACGGTGGATGCGCAGCGCTTCCCGCGCTTTGCGGACTTTGCCGCCGAGATGAAAGCGCAGGGCATTCATCTTGTCCCCATCATCGATGCAGCAGTCAAGGTCGAAGATGGATATGATGTGTACGAGGAGGGCGTGAAAAACGGCTACTTCTGCACGAATCAGGATGGCACCCCCTTTGTAGCCGGTGTGTGGCCGGGACGGGTACACTTCCCTGATATGCTCAACCCGGAAGCCCGTGCTTGGTTTGGCAGTCAATATAAAGTTCTGCTGGATCAGGGGATCGAGGGCTTCTGGAATGATATGAACGAGCCTGCTATCTTCTACGCAGAAGAAAGACTGAAAAAGACCTTTGCTCAAATTGAGAAATACAGCAAGCAAAACCTGGATATTTCCAGCTTTGGTGCTTTTACCGGCATGGTGGCAGGGCTTTCCAACAACGAAAACGATTATAAGCTGTTCTACCACAACACCAAACAGGGGCGTATGCGGCACGACAAGGTACATAATCTTTTTGGTTATAACATGACCCGTGCGGCAGGTGAGGCTTTCGAGCGGCTGGAGCCGGACAAGCGCATTTTGATATACTCCCGTTCGGCCTGCATCGGGATGCACCGGTATGGCGGCATCTGGACTGGCGACAACCATTCTTGGTGGAGCCACATTCTGCTTGCGCTGCACATGATGCCCTCCCTGAATATGTGCGGCTTCCTGTACGAAGGCCCCGACATTGGCGGCTTTGGCAGCAATACCACGGAGGATCTGGTGCTGCGCTGGTACGGCATGGGCATCTTCTCTCCGCTGCTGCGGAACCACTCTGCCAAGGATACCCGCCGGCAGGAACCCTACCGCTTTAAGAACAAGGCTGCCTTTGCCGGTATTTTACAACTGCGCTACCTGCTGCTGCCCTACATTTACAGCGAGTACATGAAAGCTGCCCTGCACGACGGCATGTACTGTATGCCGTTGGCGTTCGCCTTCCCGGAGGACGACTTTGCCCGCCGGGTGGAGGATGAGGTGATGATCGGTGAAAGCCTGTTGATCGCCCCGGTATATGAGCAAAATGCCCGAGGCCGGTATGTTTATCTGCCGGAGGAGATGCTGCAGGTGCGGGTAAAGTGCAGCGAAAGCAACCGCATCGAAACCAGCGTGCTGCCGGCAGGCCATCATTACATTCCGGTGGAGCTGGATGAAGTGGTGTTCTATGTGCGCAAGGGACACCTTCTGCCCCTTGCCAAGGACGGCAAAAAGATCCAGAGCGTTGCCGATGTGGATTTTGCAGATCTGCGCCTGCTTGCCTATGCTCCCGATGGTGCATCCTATGAATACTATACCGATGACGGCGAGACAAAGGATTATGATAAGCCGGAACATTTTGTGCATATCACGCTGGATGCGGATGGAAACGCAAAGAGCGATCGTGCTACGGTCAAAGTAGAAGGATAATCGTCAGTCATTACGCAGTTCCTACAGAGTGACAGCGTTTCAGCTTGAAATAATGTGTACCCAGTTTTCTGGACACCGGGTCAAAATTGAATAATTAGCTTTTTATATCTGCACCAGAAAAGCCGCTCCGGGTTTAGCCGGGGCGGCTTTTCTGATGGCATTGGAAAGGAGAGACCGTATTCTCAGGCGTGAAAACCGCTCACTGCCCTTCTTTTCCGTTCGGATGCTCGTCCTTCTCCAGAACAAGATCCATGAGGTATTCAAAGGTGATAAGCACGCGCGCATAGAAATAGTTGGCGGTAAGGTTCCGGTCGTCCAGCATCTTGTCGTCCAGCAGCACAAAGGCAGGGTCTGCACAGCGGGCGATGGGAGAATTGTCGGCACCCACAAAGGCAATGATGCTCCGGTGCTGTGCAAAGGAATCCTGTACCGGCTTCAGGATGGTGCCAGTCTTTCCACTCTTGCTGATGGCAATGACCAGCCCGGCATTCAGTGCACCGCTTTCGTAGACCTCATAGCTGTTGGAGCCGATGGCGCAGTAGCCCAGAACCAGCAGCTTCCGCACCATAAATTCCTGCAAAGGGGCACAGAACCCGGTGCCGGTCACAAGAATGGGCTTTTGCCGGTTTTCGTGGAGCAGCTCCACAAAGCTGTGCATTTTTTCTTCGGGGATATCCCCGATAAAGGCGGTAATGTCGGAGGCGTGGTTTTTGTTATCGATCTCGTTCTGGATCAGAAAACCGATGCGGTAGACCATATCGGTGTAGCCGGTATAGCCCATCTTTTTGCTCAGCCGGATCACGGCCGCCGGGGAGGTATAATTCTGCGCTGCAAACTCTCGCACGCTGCACTGACCGCCGTTTTTTGCGGTTTCCAGCACCGCCTGCAAAAGCTGCTGCTCGTTGGCATTCAGATGGTGCTGATCTGCCAGTTTGTAAAGGTCGTGTTTCATATTTTACTCCGATTTTCGAATCAAAGAACAGCTTGATTCCATAAAGTATACGCTGAATCGAGTGTTTTGTCAATAAACATTTCGATGTATCCAACATGAAAGCGAAACATGTTTCAGCTTTTGCAAACAAGTTCAAAAAAAGTCCAATTCGGTAGATTTTTTTGTGCAGAGTGATATAATCAAGCCATCGAAACGGTAAGGTGCACCCCCGAAACGAAGAGACAATTTGAAAAGAGAGATTCATGGAACGTTAGGAGAACACCAATGAAACAAAAAGTTATGGATGCTATGCAGAGCTTTTCCAGAGCTCTGATGGGCCCCGTTCTGTTCCTGCCCATTGCGGGTATGCTGCAGGCGATTTCTTCGGTCATGAGCAACACGGCACTGGTGACAGAGGGCGGTGTTGTCTGGACCCTCGGCAAATTCATCAATGGCGGCGTTGGAGCAGTCATTGGCAATCTGGGTATCCTGTTCTGCGTGGGCATCGCAATGAGCCTTGCCAAAAAGCGCAAGGCAGATGCGGCATTTCTGGCACTGGTCAGCTATCTGGTCTGGCTGGCAGCCAATTCCCGCTGGCTGGATGTGGCAGGACTGACCATCGCCGGTGATACGGCAAGCGCTTTGTACGGCACCGGTCAGACCATCTGCCTCGGCTATCACGTTACTGACATGGGCGTATTTCTGGGCATGATCCTTGGCGTGGTGGTGGCGCTGGTCCACAACCGCTTCATCGACACCGAGTTTGAAGGTGCCATGGCCATGTACGGCAACAGCAAGTTCGTCTTTGTGGTGCTGCTGCCCATCGTTCTGGTCATGGCGGTGGTTGCCAGCTACGTCTGGCCTGTGGCTGCGGCGGGTATCAACGCCCTGACCGGTGTCATGGCAAGTGCAGGCGCGTTCGGTGTGTTCCTGTACGGCTTCTTGAACCGCGTGCTGATCCCCACGGGTCTGCATCATCTGGTCTGGTCGCCCTTCCTCTACTCCGCACTGGGCGACAGCATGATCATCGGCGGTGAGCAGATCGTTGGCGCAAAGCCTGTGTTCCTTGCCCTGCTCAGTGACCCCAGCGTGGCAATGATGCGGGATTCCGCACGTTTTCTGACCTACGGTCTGATGAAGACCTTCGGCGTGATCGGCGTGGCAATGGCTTTCATCTCCACCGCCAAAAAGGAGAAGAAGGCCGCCACCAAGGCACAGATCATCCCGGCTACCCTTACCGCCTGTCTGGTGGGCGTGACCGAGCCGCTGGAATTCACCTTCCTGTTTGCAGCTCCCGCGCTGTGGCTGGTGTACTCGGTTCTGGACGGTCTGTTCCAGATGATCGTTTACCTTGTGGGCATCCGGGTCTGCGCCACCAACGGCATCATTGATTTTCTGGTGTTGAACCTGCCTGCCGGTATCGGTCGCACCCGCTGGCCGCTGTATGTGCTGGTGGGTCTGGTGGAGATCGTGGTAATGTACCTCGTTTTCCGCTTCCTCATCGTGAAGATGAACCTCAAAACCCCCGGCCGTGAGGACGGCGAAGAAGTCACCGACCTTGCTGCAAACGCAGCTGCTGTCAAGCAACAGATCCGCAGCGGCGCAGCCGAAAAGACTGCTGCCAGCGCAAACGATGCACAGACCGCAGCCCATATCGTGGAAGGACTGGGCGGTGCAGAGAACATCCTGAACACCGATAACTGCATGACCCGTCTGCGAGTGCAGGTCAAGGATGCCGCTCTGGTCAAGGACAAGGAGTGGTTCAAGCCCACCGGCTCCGCAGGTCTTGTGGTAAAGGGCAACAACATCCAGATCATTTACGGCCCCAAAGTGGGAAAGATGCGTGCCATCGTGGACAGCTACCTTGGTCGCGCAGAATAAGATATCCGCTTTTATTCATCATACAAAAAACATTATAATAGGAGGCTTGCCTTATGAAAACGTTCAAACTGGTCATCGCCGGCGGCGGCAGCACTTATACCCCCGGCATCGTCAAGAGCCTGCTGGTGCAGAAGGATCGCTTCAAGCTGAATGAGCTGGTGCTCTACGATAACAACGCAGAGCGTCAGGAGGCTGTGGGTGTCATCGTCCGCCATGTGGTGGAAATGTTCGACCCGGAACTGAAGCTGACCCTGACCACCGACCCGGAAGTTGCCATGACCGATGCCGACTTCATCTTTGCACAGATGCGTGTCGGCCTGTACGCTATGCGTGAGCAGGACGAGAAGATCCCGCTGAAGTACGGCGTTGTGGGTCAGGAGACCTGCGGCCCCGGCGGTCTGGCTTACGGCCTGCGTACTATCTACCCCATGGTGGAGCTGATCGATTACTGCGAAAAGTACGCAAAGCCCACCTACTGGATCGTCAACTACTCCAACCCCGCTGCCATCGTGGCAAAGGCAACCTTCCGTCTGCGCCCGAAGGCTCGTATCCTGAACATCTGCGATATGCCGGTTGCCATCGAGCGCAACATGGCCGAGATTCTGGAGTGCGACCGTCATGATCTGGAAGTGGACTACTTTGGTCTGAACCACTTCGGCTGGTTCACCAAGGTGCGCCTGAACGGCGAGGATGTGACCGAGAAGCTCAAGAGCTATGTAGCAGAGCACGGCTATATGCCCCAGAACGCCAAGAGCGATGTGCTGCACAGCGATCCGTCCTGGCTGCACACCTACGCAAACGCCAAGAACATCTGCTCTGCTTTCCATGACTATCTGCCCAACACCTATATGCAGTACTACCTGCTGGGCGATGAAGTTGTAAAGAGCAGCGATCCCAACCACACCCGTGCCAACGAGGTCATGGAAGGCCGCGAGAAGCGCATCTTTGATGCTGTGGCAGATTATCGTGCCGGTAAGGACGTAGACCTGACCAAGTTCTTCGGCGGTGTGCACGGCGAGTTCATCGTGGACGTTGCCATGAGCCTTGCCTTCGACCTGCGCAAGCGCTATCTGGTCATGGTGGAGAACAACGGCGCTGTGGAGAACCTGCCCTCCGACGCCATGGTGGAGATTCCCGCTTACATCACCGACCGCGGCCCGGAACCCGTGCGTGTGGGCGAGATTCCCACCTTCTACAAGGGTCTGATCGAGCAGCAGGAGGCTGTGGAGAAGCTGATCGTGGATGCCGCTGTGGAGCACTCCTACGAGAAGGCACTGATGGCCTTTACTCTGTCCAAGACCGTGCCCAGCCTGCTGGTCGCCAAGAAGATCTTGGACGATATGATCGTTGCCAACAAGGCTTACTGGCCGGAGCTGCACTGATAAGTACTTCGTCAGCGGCTGATACCGGACAACTGAGCCCATAAAACATTGAATGCCTCCCCGGCATTCCTTCCAAGAAGGATGCCGGGGAGTTTTTTTGCTGTCATATTTACAGGTAAGAGGAATCGAAGAAGTCTTTTAATGTAATTCCTAAACCCTGACAAATTCTTTCAA
>OINY01000303.1_pt1 | contig 12644 bp, 9 predicted proteins | sample 1585421 | NCBI WGS metagenome assembly OINY01 (sample SAMN02674697, study PRJEB24791) | human gut metagenome, SKBSTL033 | isolation source: stool | host: Homo sapiens | place: USA
TCTACATATTTGAAATAACGTAAAGGCTTAAGTTTTTCAGTGGAAAGTTTTCTTGACGGTACTTTGTGAAGCAGTTCCTGAAACCAGCCGAAGGGGCACAGAAAACCGCAGATAAAGCGTCCGAGCAGGACGCCGAGCAAAATGAGAAAGCCTGTGATATAATAGGAAAAACTGAACTTGGAAGAGCCCACTACCGCCTGAAACGCCCCGATGGGACAAGCGCCGGAGGCTGCCGGGCAGGAGTAGCAATTCAGCCCGGGCACACAGACGGTTTTCCCTGCGCCTTGGTACAGTTTGCCCTTGAGGAAGTTCGGCAGGTGCAGGTTGGTCAATAAAGCGGCCCCCGCCTGTATCCAGCCGCGGAAGCGGGACATAATCTGTGACGCGCCCGAAAACTTCTTACCCAATGCCTACACACTCCAGACATAATTTAATCGCTTTGCTCAGTACCGTCGCGGCCTCGCCGCGCCATGCGCCGAAGCACAGCATGGCGATACCCACAACCAGCAACGTGGCCTGCGCCGCTGCTTCTTTTGCACAGCTCAAATTTATCACCCTTTCACTTTTTCTGCCATCATCATAGCACAGGAAAGATAAAATCCCTGTTAAGAACGAAAATTTAATGCAGATCTTATCTGCTTTTGCTATAATAAAGAAAAAGGAAATGAAAAGGGGGACTCTTATGCACCTTTTGGTAATTGAAGATGAACGCGCCCTATGCGAGACGATTGTCCGCAGTTTGCGGCGCTTGGCATACAGTGTGGACTACTGCTACGACGGGGAAAAGGCGCTGGAACTTCTGGGTGTGGAGCGCTACGATTTGGTACTTCTTGATCTGAACCTGCCGGGAAAGGACGGCATGACCGTGCTGCGCACCTTGCGGCAGACAGACCGCGAGACGCGGGTGCTGATTCTCTCCGCACGCGGCGAGGTGGAGGACAAGGTTGAGGGGTTGGATGCCGGGGCCAACGACTATCTTGCAAAACCCTTTCACTTGGCTGAACTGGAGGCCCGCATCCGCAGCCTGACCTTGCGGCAGTTCACCCAGCAAGCCGTGTTGCTGACCTGCGGGGAGCTGACGTTCGACACACGCTCCCGCACCGCTGCCGTCAATGGGCAGCCCCTGACACTCACACGTAAGGAGACGGGCATTCTGGAATATCTGATGGTACATCAGGGACGGCCTGTGAGTCAGGAAGAGCTGATGGAGCACGTCTGGGATAACAGCGTAGACAGCTTCAGCAATTCTATCCGGGTTCATATCTCCGCCCTGCGCAAGAAGCTCCGCGCTGCGTTGGGGTTTGACCCCATCCGTAATCGCATCGGCGAAGGCTATTTGATGGGAGGAGAGGAAACATGAAGCGACTTTCCTTGCAGTGGCGCATCACTCTGATGACTGTCCTGCTCATCGGTGTCACCTGTGTTGTCATGAATCTGCTGCTCTGTTCCTCCGGTGTGTACTATATGGACACAATCGCGGACACCTTACAGGGAGGCGACACGGTTATGATGAACAGTGAAGGCGCAGAGAGCTTTAATCCGCAGCTCGTAACGCCCGATGAGGATCTGACCATTGTTGTCAACGGAGCGCAAGGGCGCTTTCGCATGACCAACTGGTATATTACGGCAGTGGTGACACTGCTTAGCGGCGTTCTGGCCTATTTTGTCAGCGGACGCGCCCTCAAGCCGCTGCGCAGCTTTGTGTCTCAGGTGGAGAAGGTGCAGCTGAACAACCTGGCGGATATGAGGATTAACGAGAATGTTCTGCCGGAGTTTCGACAGCTGAGTTACTCTTTCAATCAGATGCTGGAGCGGTTGGACAACGCCTTTGCCGCCCAGCGGCAGTTCACCGGCAACGCTGCCCACGAACTGCGCACGCCGCTGGCACTGATGCAGGCGCAGCTGGAGCTGTTCTCCGCGGAGCATCCCGATATGCTGCCGGAAACGGCGAAGTTTCTCGCGCTTTTGCGGGAACAGACGGAGCGACTGACACAGATGACCAAAACGCTGCTTGAAATGAGCAATTTGCAGCAGGTGGCGCGAAACGAGCAGATTCAGCTTGCCCCGATGGTTGAGGAGGTCTTCACAGATCTCGCGCTTTTGGCAGAAAAGCGCAATATTACGCTGGAGATGGAGGGAGACGGCTTCCTCATCGGCAGTGATGCACTGATTTACCGACTGCTTTTTAACCTGACGGAAAATGCAGTCAAGTACAACCGCTCGGGCGGCTCGGTGAAGGTTTCTGTTACGCAGGAGCCGGAAAAGCTTCTGATCCGCGTTTCCGACACCGGCTGCGGCGTCCCGGAGGAATACCAACAGAGCATCTTTCAGCCCTTCTTCCGGGTGGATAAGTCCCGCAGCCGGGAGTACGGCGGCGTTGGGCTGGGGCTTTCTTTGGTGTGGGAGATCGCCAATCTCCACGGTGGCTGCGTCCGGGTGGAGGAGAGCTCGAAGAAGGGCACCACGATTGCGGTGGAGCTGCCGGTACAGGGATAAGGCACTCGAAATCTCCGGTGAGCCGTTCGCGGAATACGAACAGATTTAGAAAAAGCAGCGGTTTTGCGATGAACAGAAGGGAAGGCGATGAACACATGAGAATCTTATATGAGCTGTCTTGGTTATGGGAAATGCTGGGCATCGCGCTTGCTGCTGCGGCTGTCTGCGTGACTTGTGCTGCACTGATTTGCAAAGCAACGAAGAGGCGGCCCAACAAAAAAATGCTGGCAGTCGTAGGGGCGGCAGCATTTGCCGGTGCAATTCTGGCAGTCCTTCTGATTGCGCGGACACCGATGCCGCTTTGAAGATATTTCATCCTTCGGCAGCTTGGCCGACAACACGAAGAAGCTTGCCTGTACAATCCGTGGTCGGAGAATATATAGGCTGTCAAAAAAACTCATGCTTTCAAGCGGTGAAAGCATGAGTTTTTTAGTGTGCCGGTATGGACAGCCGCTGATCTGGTCGGCTTTTTACCTGCGATTAAATGTGTCGTTTTTTAAGAAGCAGGGCGAGCGCCGCGAGGCTGCCTGCGCAGAGCGTCAGCCAAAGTGCGGGGGCAAAATCATCGCCCGTTTTGGGGTGGTTCGTCGGGCTTGGGGTTGCGGTTGGCACGGCAGTCGGTACGGCTGTGGGAGCTGCCGTAGGTGTCGCCGTTGGTTCCGCTGTGGGCGTGGCCGTCGGTTCCGCTGTGGGCGTGGCCGTCGGTTCCGCCGTGGGCGTTGCGGTGGGCTCTGCAGTCGGTGTTGCCGTCGGTTCCGCCGTGGGCGTTGCGGTGGGTTCCGCTGTCGGCGTGGCCGTCGGTTCCGGGGTCGGGGTCAATTCGGGCACGGCAATGGTGAAGGTGTTCTTTATGCCCTCATTGGCCAAAGATACGGAAGATAGGGAATGGCTGGCTGCTATGTCATTGCCTGCTTTGTCATGCGAAAGGAAATTTATGGAGCCTGTTACGGCTGTTACTTTATAATTTCCCGGTTCTAACGTGTAGGGAATCAAGAGACTTACACGTGTAGTTGACAGTGCGCTACCATTCGCATCAAATTCTGCGTGTGTGAACGCAGGATCCGCGTCGATCACTACGCCCGTCAGCACGGTCGTAGCATTGGTATCCGTATTCGTAACGGTGAAGGACATATCTGCTGACAAAGAAAGGTCGTTAATGGTTATGTTTGGTGATAGTTTGATGCTTGCCGAAGACGACACTGGCGCGAATGAAATGCGCAGCTGCCCGCTTGTAGGCCCCGGCTGTCCCGGCTCTACGCCTACGATCACCACGTCCTCTTGTTGACAGCCTGCCACTGAGAGCAGAGCGAACAGCAGAATGAACACGACTCCGATTTTTATACCCTTGTTTTTCACGGCGTTACCTCCTCATAAATTTGAACGGTGTTTGTTGTGTTCATTATACCATGACATGGTGTGAACGTCAATTAGAATATGCTTAGAATTTATTCATTTTTGCTTTACAGCGGGCAAAATTTTCCGTTGCAGCGGGCAAAACGGTTTTTCTTGCAAATGGGTGTTGCTATCTGCCGTGGGGTATGGTAAAATCAAGCTGTATGACCCGTTCTATAATAAGAAGAACGAGGAAAAAGAGAGGATTGGTTCAAATCATGAAAAATATAAAAAAGCTGCTGGCTGTTCTGCTGGCCGCGCTGCTGTGCGTATCTGTGACGGCCTGTGCAAACAACAGCTCTTCAAGCACGGCGGTCGCAACGCTGGAGACATCTTCCGCGGCGAGCGAGGGCGAGACCGCGGAGAGTACCGACAAAGACCCTGCGGGCTATGACGATGATATTCAGGGCCTTTGCAAGTATCTTGAAGACTGCAAGGTGGCAGCGGGCGAAAAGGTGCAGATGTCTTACGACGTCATCGGCGCCGAAAACGGCTATAAATATGTATACCGTTACGCAGATTCCGCTGTGCAGCTTGAAGTGTATGAGTTCCCGGCGGAGCTTTCCGAGACCGCTAAGGCGCTTCAGGACGCTGTGCGCGCAGACGGCACGTTTAAGGTGCTGGATAACACCGTGCCGGGTTATCTTTCAAACGACGGCCGCTTCCTTTTGATCTACACCGACGCGAAGTCGGAAAAGGAAGACGCGAATAAAACACACAAGGAGCACGTTCTGGAGTGCTTCAATACGTTTGCGGACGCAAAGGCAAAATAAAAATTATAGGGGGCGGAAAGGCATGTGCTTTTCCGTCCTTAGTGCTTTCTTATTTTAAAAAATCGGCGGCGGTTAGGCATAAATGGGCATGAAACGCGCCGAGAGGGGAGTTGTACACCATGAACACACAAGATACCGTGCACCGCAAAAGCGCCGCAGAGCTGCGCATACGGCGCGTGATGGATGCACTGGAGAAAAACAACATGCAGGCGTATTATGCGCCCACGTGTGCGGACGCCGTAAAAATCGCAAAAGAGCTGCTGCAGCCGGGCGATGTGATTTCCTGCGGCGGCAGCGTGACGCTGGATGAGACCGGCGTGATGGACTTAATGCGCTGCGGGGACTATGAATTTTTGGACAGAACAACCGCGAAAACGCCCGAGGAGCGCGAGAAGCTGTACCGTGAGGTGTTTTCCTCTGATGTGTTTTTGACGGGCACAAACGCCGTTACGGAGCACGGAGAGCTCTATAATGTAGACGGCAACGGCAACCGCGTGGCGGCGATGCTGTTCGGCCCGAAAAAGGTGCTGGTTTTTGCGGGGTGCAACAAGATTGTGCGCGACATAGACGACGCCGCAAAGCGCGTGAAAAGCTGTGCGACGCCCGCAAATGCCATGCGGCTGAATTTGGACACGCCGTGCACGCACGGGGCGTGTCCCGGCACGGACGGCGAGCTGTGCGCGGGCTGCCGCTCGGAAAATCGCATCTGCGCGATGTACACGGTTTTGGCACGCCAGCGCGTGAAGGGCAGAATTCATGTCATTCTCATCGGTGAGGAGGTCGGTTACTGATATGAAAGAAAAGATACAGGCTTTTATGGCAAAACGACAGGCAAAAGGAAAGCGGTCCTACGAGATCGACATGTGCAACGGTCCGCTGCTGGGCAAAATTCTGCGCTTTGCGGTGCCGCTGATGCTTTCCGGCGTTTTGCAGCTGTTCTTTAACGCGGCGGATATTGTGGTGGTCGGCCGCTTTACCGGCCACACGGCACTGGCGGCGGTGGGCTCTACCGGCGCGCTTATCAATTTGCTCATCAACGTGTTCATCGGCCTTTCCATAGGCACAAACGTGCTTGTGGCGCGCTATTACGGCGCACAGGATGCAAAGCAGCTGAGCGAGACCGTACATACCTCTGTGCTGACAAGTCTTGTGAGCGGTGTTATATTGATTGCCGTGGGCGTTGCGTTTGCGGAGCCGCTGCTGACCCTGATGGGCACCCCGGAGGACGTTTTGGGTCAGGCGGCGCTTTACATGCGCATATACTTTGTGGGCATGCCGGCGATGATGCTGTACAACTTCGGCGCGGCGATTTTGCGCTCTGTGGGTGACACAAAGCGCCCGCTGTACTTTTTGACCATTGCGGGCGTTGTAAACGTCATTTTGAATCTGTTCTTCGTCATTGTGTTCCATCTCGGCGTGGCGGGTGTTGCCATTGCGACGGTCATTTCGCAGGTGATTTCTGCGGGACTTGTGACCATCTGCCTGATGAAAACGAACGCTTCTTACCGTTTAGAGCTGCATAAGCTGCATATCTATAAAGATAAGTTTTTCGGCATGATGCGTGTCGGCCTGCCGGCGGGCATGCAGGGCGCGGTGTTCTCCATTTCGAACGTGCTCATTCAGTCCTCTATCAACTCGTTCGGCTCCACCGTTATGGCGGGCAGCACGGCTGCGGCCAACATTGAGGGCTTTGTGTACGTTGCGATGAACGCGTTTTACCAGACGGCGCTGTCCTTTACCGGGCAGAACATGGGCGCGAAGAAATACGACCGCGTGGCGAAAATTCTGCGCATCTGCATTTTGTGTGTGACCGTGACGGGCGTTGTGCTCGGCTGCGGCGCGTATTTGCTGGGCACACCTTTACTTTCTATATATACGTCTGACCCGGAGGTTATCCAGTACGGTTTGGAGCGTATGCTCATTGTGTGCGTACCGTACTTCCTTTGCGGCATTATGGACACGCACGTGGGCGTTTTGCGCGGTATGGGGTATTCGATCATGCCGATGATTGTATCGCTTACAGGTGCGTGTGCGCTGCGTGTGGTGTGGATCCTGACGGTCTTCCAGATGCACCGCACGCTGTTTATACTGTTCCTCTCGTACCCGGTGACGTGGGCCGTGACGGCGGCCGCGCATTTTGTGTGCTACCTTATCGTGCACCATAAGATGACGGAAAAGGCGAAAGCGGAGCAGGCCGAGGCGGCAAAAGCATAAAGTATACTTATATATAAGAAGAAACGCGTTGTGGGATGACCGCAGCGCGTTTCTTCTATATATAAAGAGAAAAGCAGACCGCAAAACAAAAACGCGTCTTTCTATAACTATATATAAGAAGATATAGGGCTGCATTGTAAAGCTTTACGATAACTTCACGGCGATTTTAAGTGTTTTAAAAACTTTTTTCGGACAAAATCAGAAAGATTATGAGGAGATTCAGAAGTGAAAGGACACTGATGCGCCAGATATATAAGAAGATGTGCTTGAAGCTTTGGGGTACAGAGAGGGGCTTTTGCAACTTTAAGACCACCTTTTCAAAAACTTTTTCTTGATTTTTTCAAAAAAATTTCGTAAAATAGTTTGCGTAAGCCATGTATATGGGCATGTAAATGTAAAAATGCCCATTTGAAGATACACTATATATTGTGTTAAAACCAAGGCACAACATATAGATGTAGTTTTTCGAAAAAAACTTAAAAAAACTTTCAAAAAAGTGTTGACAAAAGGGGTTGTACGTGGTATTATAGTCAAGCGCTCGAGAGAGACGGCAAAAAACTGAAAGCGAAAAGCTTAAAAGGAAAGCCGCTTGAAAGAGAGCACAGGACCTTGAAAATTAAACAACGAGAGAAAGAATGGAACCTGTAATTTCTTTGAGAAACTCAAAGAAACTTACGAGAAACAGAACTCAACAAATCTGTGACGAACGTCAGAACGACGTTATGAGCGAATTAAAGCTCTGAAAAAGATTTGAGCGCGAAAGCGTTTAGATACAATTTTTTAGAGAGTTTGATCCTGGCTCAGGACGAACGCTGGCGGCGTGCCTAACACATGCAAGTCGAACGGAAAATTGAGCTTCGGTTCAATTTTTAGTGGCGAACGGGTGAGTAACGCGTAGGCAACCTGCCCTTTAGACGGGGACAACATTCCGAAAGGAGTGCTAATACCGGATGTGATCATCGTGCCGCATGGCAGGATGAAGAAAGATGGCCTCTACAAGTAAGCTATCGCTAAAGGATGGGCCTGCGTCTGATTAGCTAGTTGGTAGTGTAACGGACAACCAAGGCGATGATCAGTAGCCGGTCTGAGAGGATGAACGGCCACATTGGGACTGAGACACGGCCCAGACTCCTACGGGAGGCAGCAGTGGGGAATCTTCCGCAATGGGCGAAAGCCTGACGGAGCAACGCCGCGTGAGTGAAGAAGGTCTTCGGATTGTAAAGCTCTGTTGTACATGACGAATGTGCCGGTTGTGAATAATGACTGGTAATGACGGTAGTGTACGAGGAAGCCACGGCTAACTACGTGCCAGCAGCCGCGGTAATACGTAGGTGGCAAGCGTTGTCCGGAATTATTGGGCGTAAAGAGCATGTAGGCGGCCTATTAAGTCGGGCGTGAAAATGCGGGGCTCAACCCCGTATGGCGCCCGATACTGGTGGGCTTGAGTGCAGGAGAGGAAAGGGGAATTCCCAGTGTAGCGGTGAAATGCGTAGATATTGGGAGGAACACCAGTGGCGAAGGCGCCTTTCTGGACTGTGTCTGACGCTGAGATGCGAAAGCCAGGGGAGCGAACGGGATTAGATACCCCGGTAGTCCTGGCCGTAAACGATGGGTACTAGGTGTAGGAGGTATCGACCCCTTCTGTGCCGGAGTTAACGCAATAAGTACCCCGCCTGGGGAGTACGGCCGCAAGGTTGAAACTCAAAGGAATTGACGGGGGCCCGCACAAGCGGTGGAGTATGTGGTTTAATTCGACGCAACGCGAAGAACCTTACCAGGGCTTGACATTGAGCGCCATACTAAGAGATTAGTAGTTCCCTTCGGGGACGTGAAAACAGGTGGTGCATGGCTGTCGTCAGCTCGTGTCGTGAGATGTTGGGTTAAGTCCCGCAACGAGCGCAACCCCTATCCTCAGTAGCCAGCATTTAAGGTGGGCACTCTGGGGAGACTGCCAGGGATAACCTGGAGGAAGGCGGGGATGACGTCAAATCATCATGCCCCTTATGATTTGGGCTACACACGTGCTACAATGGCGTAAACAAAGGGAAGCGAACCCGCGAGGGTGGGCAAATCCCAAAAATAACGTCCCAGTTCGGACTGTAGTCTGCAACCCGACTACACGAAGCTGGAATCGCTAGTAATCGCGGATCAGAATGCCGCGGTGAATACGTTCCCGGGTCTTGTACACACCGCCCGTCACACCATGGGAGTGGGGTTCACCAGAAGACGTTTGTTTAACCGCAAGGAGGACGGCGTCCACGGTGGGCTTCATGACTGGGGTGAAGTCGTAACAAGGTAGCCGTACCGGAAGGTGCGGCTGGATCACCTCCTTTATAGAGAGATGCAAGAAATCCTCTTGAAGTTGACTCGGTGTTCACACTTATCAGTTTCGTTGAAACTTGATTGCTCTTTAAAAATTTGGAAAGAAACAAAGCGTTCTGTCAAAAGAAGCTGCCGTGATGAGATGGCGGCGGACGTTGACAGACGGGTTGTGATTGCATTCATTGATTCATTGAAGTTCTCAAGAACCGACATAATCAGAGAAATCAGCGTATACGTTATAGGTTGCTTGTGACTTTGAGGGCAAAAGGCCTCAGGGTTATAGGATCAAGCGACTAAGTGTATGTGGTGGATGCCTTGGCGATCACAGGCGATGAAGGACGTGACAGCCTGCGAAAAGCTGTGGGGAGCTGGCAAATAAGCTTTGATCCACAGATGTCCGAATGAGGGAACTCACCTGCTTTGCAGGTATCCCATCCTGAATATATAGGGATGGGAGGCGAACGAAGCGAACTGAAACATCTAAGTAGCTTCAGGAAAAGAAATCAACCGAGATTCCGAAAGTAGCGGCGAGCGAAATCGGATCAGCCCAGCACTCGATAGCAGCCAACTTACGGGAACGGTCTGGAAAGTCCGGCCATAGAGGGTGATAGCCCCTTACTGGAAAAGGCAGCTGCAGTACTAAGTGTGCGATAAGTAGAGCGGGACACGTGACATCCTGCTCGAAGATGGGGGGACCATCCTCCAAGGCTAAATACTCGTGATCGACCGATAGCGTACCAGTACTGTGAAGGAAAGGTTAAAAGAACCCCGGGAGGGGAGTGAAATAGATCCTGAAACCGCATACATACAAACAGTAGGAGCCTCGTTAAGGGGTGACTGCGTACCTTTTGCATAATGGGTCAGCGACTTACGTTTAATGGCGAGCTTAACCGTATAGGGGAGGCGCAGCGAAAGCGAGTTCGAACAGAGCGTTCAGTCGTTAGGCGTAGACCCGAAACCAGATGATCTATCCATGGCCAGGTTGAAGGTGTGGTAACACACACTGGAGGACCGAACCGACTAGTGTTGCAAAATTAGCGGATGAGCTGTGGATAGGGGTGAAAGGCTAAACAAATCTGGAGATAGCTGGTTCTCCCCGAAAACTATTGAGGTAGTGCCTCGTGTATGACTCCAGGGGGTAGAGCACTGTTATGGCTAGGGGGACATGGCGTCTTACCAAACCATGGCAAACTCCGAATACTTGGAAGTTTGAGCACGGGAGACAGAGCACCGGGTGCTAACGTCCGGACTCAAGAGGGAAACAACCCAGACCGCCGGCTAAGGTCCCTAATATTGACTAAGTGGAAAACGAAGTGGAAAGGCTAAGACAGTCAGGAAGTTGGCTTAGAAGCAGCCATCCTTCAAAGAAAGCGTAATAGCTCACTGATCGAGTCTTTCTGCGCGGAAGATGTAACGGGGCTAAGTCAATAACCGAAGCCGCGGATTCACACTTGTGTGTGAGTGGTAGGGGAGCGTTCTGTAAGCCTGCGAAGGTGACTCGTAAGGGTTGCTGGAGGTATCAGAAGTGCGAATGCTGACATGAGTAACGTTAAAGCGGGTGAAAAGCCCGCTCGCCGTAAGCCCAAGGTTTCCTGCTCTACGTTCATCGGAGCAGGGTGAGTCGGCCCCTAAGGTGAGGCTGAGAAGCGTAACTGATGGGAACAAGGTTAATATTCCTTGACCACCGCTGAATGCGAAGGGGGGACGGAGTATTGAAGATCATCCGGGTGTTGGATATCCCGGTTTGCGAGCGTAGGAGGCTGACAGGCAAATCCGTCAGCGAATCTCCGAGGCGAAGCATCGAGCTCTCTTTTGAGCGAAGTGATTGGATGTGCTTCCAGGAAAAGCCTCTAAGCTCCAGTTCAGCGGGACCGTACCGCAAACCGACACTGGTGGGCGAGCTGAATATGCTCAGGCGCTTGAGAGAACTCAGGAGAAGGAACTCGGCAAATTGACACCGTAACTTCGGGATAAGGTGTGCCTTTGTAGCGTGGAGGGAGAAACACCCCGAGCGCGAAGAGGTCTCAGATAATCGGTGGCTGCGACTGTTTATTAAAAACACAGCACTCTGCAAAGACGAAAGTCGACGTATAGGGTGTGATGCCTGCCCGGTGCTGGAAGATTAATTGATGGGGTGCAAGCTCCTGATCGAAGTCCCAGTAAACGGCGGCCGTAACTATAACGGTCCTAAGGTAGCGAAATTCCTTGTCGGGCAAGTTCCGACCTGCACGAATGGCATAACGATGGCCACACTGTCTCCTCCTGAGACTCAGTGAAGTTGAAGTGTTTGTGATGATGCAATCTCCCCGCGGCTAGACGGAAAGACCCCATGAACCTTTACTGTAGCTTTGCATTGGACTTTGAACCGATCTGTGTAGGATAGGCGGGAGCCTGTGAAACCACAACGCCAGTTGTGGCGGAGGCGTCCTTGAAATACCGCCCTGATTTGTTTGAGGTTCTAACCTGGGACAGTTATCCTGTCCGGGGACCGTGCATGGTAGGCAGTTTGACTGGGGCGGTCTCCTCCTAAAGGGTAACGGAGGAGTGCGAAGGTACGCTAGGTACGGTCGGAAATCGTGCTGATAGTGCAATGGCAAAAGCGTGCTTGACTGCGAGACCCACAAGTCGAGCAGATACGAAAGTAGGTCATAGTGATCCGGTGGCTCTGTATGGAAGGGCCATCGCTCAACGGATAAAAGGTACTCTGGGGATAACAGGCTGATACCGCCCAAGAGTTCATATCGACGGCGGTGTTTGGCACCTCGATGTCGGCTCATCTCATCCTGGGGCTGTAGCCGGTCCCAAGGGTATGGCTGTTCGCCATTTAAAGAGGTACGTGAGCTGGGTTTAAAACGTCGTGAGACAGTTTTGTCCCTATCTGCCGTGGGCGCTGGAAGATTGACGGGGGCTGCTCCTAGTACGAGAGGACCGGAGTGGACTCACCTCTGGTGTACCGGTTGTCACGCCAGTGGCATCGCCGGGTAGCTATGTGGGGAAGAGATAACCGCTGAAAGCATCTAAGCGGGAAACTTGCCTGAAGATAAGTCTTCCTGGAGGCTAGACCTCCCTAAAGAGTCGTTCGAGACCAGGACGTTGATAGGATGGGTGTGTAAGTGCTGTGAGGCACTCAGCTAACCATTACTAATTGCTCGTGAAGCTTGATCCTATAACCGTGAAGCTTTTTTGACTGAATGTCGTCAAGAGAATTTCTGAGTCAATGAATCACAGCTCAGCTTTGTTTCTGACCAAGTAAAGAATTCGCTGCTCGCGCAGCAAAGCCTTTGCCTGATGACCATAGAGAGGTGGTCCCACTCCTTCCCATTCCGAACAGGACAGTGAAACACCTTATCGCCGATGATAGTTGGTTGTATTTCCAGTGAAAGTAGGACATCGTCAGGCTCACCATTCCAAGAACCCCGGTTTCGAAAGAGACCGGGGTTTTTGTTT
>OINY01000304.1_pt1 | contig 12610 bp, 10 predicted proteins | sample 1585421 | NCBI WGS metagenome assembly OINY01 (sample SAMN02674697, study PRJEB24791) | human gut metagenome, SKBSTL033 | isolation source: stool | host: Homo sapiens | place: USA
AGCCCGTTGATAAGACCGTCATTGACCGCGCCGTAAGGAATGTGTACCGGGACTATCTTGCTGACCCTGTACCGGAGAAAATGCCTATCTTGGGCGACCTTTACGACGAACTGTTAAAGCAGCCGGAGCCGGAAGCTGCCCGTATTGCGGCGGCGTTGGAACTGTATGTTTCCGGCAGTCTTAACGTGTTCAACCACAGAACCAACGTGGAGCTTTCTAACCGCCTTGTCTGCTTTGATATTAAACAGCTTGGAAAGCAGCTTAAAAAGTTAGGTATGCTCATTGTGCAAGACCAGATATGGAACCGCGTTACCATTAACCGCGCTGCCCACAAGTCCACCCGTTATTACATCGACGAGATGCACCTGCTTTTGAAGGAGGAGCAGACCGCCGCTTATACGGTGGAAATCTGGAAGCGATTCCGCAAATGGGGCGGTATTCCGACAGGTATCACCCAGAATGTCAAAGACCTTTTGAGCAGCCGCGAGGTGGAAAATATCTTTGAAAATTCCGACTTCGTGTATATGCTCAACCAGGCAGGCGGAGACCGTCAGATCCTCGCCAAGCAGCTGGGCATTTCCACGCACCAGCTTAGCTATGTGACCCACTCCGGTGAGGGCGAGGGCCTGCTGTTCTATGGCTCCACAATTCTGCCTTTCGTGGACCACTTCCCGAAGAGTACCGAGCTGTACCGCATTATGACCACCAAACCCCAGGAACTGAAAAAGAAGGAGGATGAATGATGATGAACCCCAACATTTTGAATCAAAACCCGCTGATGTTTTTTGACAGGGCGGTAAATGCCCAGCGCAGCCAGCTGCTTACGGTCATGGCCGATGCGGTAAGTGAGTGCCGCACGGCGGCAGATCAGGCAGCCGAACTGAATGAGACCGGTCAGGTGGGGCTGCTCCGTCTGGCAGAGGTCTGGAGCACCATCCGTGCCAAGGAAGGTATGGGCGGTCTGGTTCTGGAAGGAACCGAAGCGAAAATCCTGTCCGATGTGGTGGCACAGTTTTACGCCTACCTGTCCGGTTGTATGTTCAACGATCCTGTGGGAATGGCCATTTATGCAGAGCTGCACTACATGATGTCCTCCCTCATGCTGGGAGAATGGTTTGAATAAGGAGCCGCGCCTGCGCTTTACTGATGAGGAACGGTCTGATCCTGCACTGGAAAAGCCGATCCGTAAAGCGGAGAAAGCTGCGGCTAGAGCAGATAAGGCGCAGGCCAATATCCCAAAGAAAAAGGTCAGGCAGACGGTCATTGACCCGGATACCGGAAAAAAGACCTCGAAGCTGACCTTTGAGGACAAGAAAAAGCCACCCTCCAAAGTTTCTCAAGGAGTCAGGGAAGCTCCCGTCTATCTGGTCGCAGGCAAGCTACACAAAGAGATCCGGGAAACAGAGCAGGACAATGTGGGCGTGGAAAGCGCCCACAAGTCCGAGGAAGCGGTGGAGACCGGCGCTTATCTGGTGCGGGAGGGCTATCGCAGCCACAAGCTGAAGCCATACCGCAAAGCAGCACAGGCAGAGCGCCAACTGGAAAAGGCAAATGTAAATGTTCTGTACCAGAAATCTTTACAGGAAAATCCCCAGTTTGCCAGCAACCCTCTTTCCCGCTGGCAGCAAAAGCAGGCCATCAAAAAGCAGTATGCCGCCGCCAAACACGCCGGTCAGACTGCCGGAAATACCGCCCAGGCTGCATCCAAAACCGGAAAAGCCGCAAGGACGGTAAAAGAAAAGGCACAGCAGGCAGGGGCGTTCGTCATGCGCCACAAGAAGGGTTTCCTGATGGCAGGGGTTTTGTTCCTCATTACCTGTATGCTGATGAATACCATGTCCTCCTGCTCCATGATGGCGCAGAGCATCGGTTCCGTTCTCTCCGGCACCACTTATCCGTCGGATGACCCGGAAATGTTGGCAGTGGAGGCAGATTATGCAGCCAGAGAAGTCCAGCTGCAGGAGGAAATCGACAACATTGAAAGCAGCCACCCAGGGTATGACGAGTATCGCTATGACCTTGGTATGATCGGCCATGACCCTCATGAGCTGGCAGCATTTCTGTCTGCCGTCTTGCAAGGTTACACCCAGCAGAGCGCTCAGGCAGAGCTGGCGCGTGTGTTTGCAGCACAGTATCAGCTGACGCTTACTGAGGAAGTGGAGATTCGCTACCGCACGGAGACCTCCACCGACCCGGAGACCGGCGAGACCACCTCAGAAGAAGTCCCCTATGAGTATTACATTTTGAATGTGAAACTCACCAGCAAGCCCATTTCCGCTGTGGCGTCGGAGTTACTGACCCCGGAGCAGATGGAAATGTATCAGGTCTACCGACAGACCATGGGCAATAAGCCGTTGTTGTTTGGCGGCGGTTCCCCTGATACCAGCGGCTCGGAAGATCTGTCCGGTGTGCAGTTCATTAACGGTACCCGCCCCGGCAATCCTCAGCTGGTGGAACTGGCCAAGCGTCAGGTGGGCAATGTGGGCGGCTATCCTTATTGGAGCTGGTATGGCTTTGACAGCCGCGTGGAGTGGTGCGCCTGCTTTGTATCCTGGTGTTATAACCAGGCTGGAAAAAGTGAACCGCGCTTTGCAGGCTGTGAGTGGCAGGGCGTTCCGTGGTTCCAGTCTCATGGACAATGGGGTGCAAGAGGCTATAATAATCTGGCTCCCGGAGATGCAATTTTCTTTGATTGGGATTTGGATGGGACAGCAGACCATGTGGGTATCGTGATCGGTACGGATGGCAGCCGTGTTTATACCGTGGAGGGAAATTCCGGCGATGCCTGCAAGATCAAAAGTTATGACCTGAATTATCAAAGCATTAAAGGCTATGGTCTGATGAACTGGTAACAGACTTTGTGGAAAGGAGTGAACGGTTATGGCAAAAAACAAAATTGAGCGCATTGACCAGGAGATTACAAAGGTCCGCGAGAAGATCGCAGAGTATCAGGAAAAGCTCAAGGCGCTGGAAGCACAGAAAACCGAGGCAGAAAATCTGGAGATCGTCCAGATGGTGCGCGCCCTGCGTATGACCCCGACCCAGTTGAGCGCCATGCTGTCCGGTGGCACAGTTCCCGGCAGTTTGGCTGATGAAAATAACGAACAGGAGGAAAACAGCTATGAGGAATAAACGATTGCTCCGAACACTTTCCGCCTTTTGCCTGACAATGGTTGTGGCATTTGGCTTTACGATCCCTGCTTTTGCACAGGGGTCAGAACAGGCTCCGGCGGCACCGGCAGAGGATTCTACCAATGATAGCAATGTGATTGTGGAAGAAACAGAACCAGCACCGGCACTTACACCGGAGGGGAATGCGGCACTGGTGGATGATTTTGGAGGTAATAAGCAGCTCATTACTGTTACCACCAAGGCTGGCAATTATTTTTACATTTTGATCGACAGGGCGAATGAGGATAAAAAGACTGCTGTTCATTTTCTGAACCAGGTGGATGAAGCGGATTTGATGGCACTGATGGAAGATGAAAATGTCAAAGAGAAGCCGGCTGCTGTGTGTAGCTGCACGACAAAATGTGAAGCAGGGGCAGTCAATACGGCTTGTCCGGTCTGTGCAACTGATAAGAGTAAATGTACGGGCAAAGCACCGGAACCTCCGGCAGAAACACCGGAACCGGAAAAAGAGAAGCCTGCCGGACTGAACCCGGCTGCGATAGTCCTTTTGCTGGCTCTGCTTGGAGGCGGTGGCGTATTTGCCTACTTGAAGCTCATTAAGAATAAGCCTAAGACCAAGGGCAATGACAGTCTGGACGATTATGATTATGGCGAGGAAGATTCCGAGGAATGGGAAACCGAAAATGAGGAGTCAGATGAGCCTGACGCTGGCGGGGGCAGCACAGAAGATGATGATGAGGACAGTGTGAAATGACCCGTTTCACAGACAGTCCCTATGAACGCATGATGACACGCAGGCCGGAGGGCGGGAGGGAAACTTCCCGTCCTCATTCTTTATCCCACAACCACCCCTGCTATGGTTGCGGGAGTTATGGAAGTCCCTGCGTAGGTATCTGCCATCGTGAGATGGAACGCTGGCTCAAAGAAAGGAAACGAAAAAAATGAGTGTTCTGATTATATTTATCAAGCTGATTGCTGTTTTTGACCTGCTTGTGATCGCCGTGTATTTTGGCGGCGACATTCTTTCTACCATGTTAAACAAACTTTGGAGAAAGCCAAAGCAAGATGATCCCTTTGATTTCTCCTTAGATACCACGACAGTTTCATTGTCCATAGATTCTATCCGTCAGCTTTATTCCGGTGACGCGGCAGATTTTGTGGAAGAAAAGATCCTGCCAAATGCGGAGAAAACAATGGCCGTTTTGACGGAACAAGAACAGACGGCGGCTCATCTGCTCTTATCCGCTCTGATCGGTTTTCTTGCAGCAGAAGCTCCTATGGATGAACAGAGCTTTCCTTTGATGATGGAACTTCTGAACTGCATGGAAGGGGAAAAAGAAGATGGTTGTCAGGATGCAGTAGATAGTTTACTTGAAGATGCCGCCTGCAATACCCGCCGTCACGAAGAATATTACAGCAATTATCAACGCTACCAGCTGATGCAGGTGGATAAAACCCGTGTCATTTTGGCTTGCCGTATCATCATCAATGACCTGCTGGGGAAACTGTACCGCTATGACTACCGGTTTGGTTATAACCTGCTACTGGATGAGGAAAACAGCATAGAGAAAAAACTGCACACGCCTGTGCGGGAAGAATGGGAGGCTGAAGATGATGAGATATAAACTGGTAATCGCTGAAAAACCATCGGTTGCACAAAGTCTGGCCGCCGTGATCGGCGCGACTGCTCGTAAGGACGGCTATCTGGAGGGGAACGGCTGGCGTGTCAGCTGGTGCGTGGGCCATCTGGCCGGTCTTGCGGATGCAGACAGTTATGATCCCAAGTATGCCAAGTGGCGATATGATGACCTGCCTATTCTGCCGGAGCATTGGCAGATGGTGGTGGGAAAGGATAAGAAAAAGCAGTTTGATATTCTCAAAAAGCTGATGAACGCCCCGGATGTGACCGAAGTGGTAAATGCCTGCGATGCCGGACGCGAGGGCGAGCTGATCTTCCGCAGCGTCTATGAGCTGGCAGGCTGTCAAAAGCCGATGAAAAGGCTCTGGATTTCTTCAATGGAGGACTCCGCCATAAGGGAAGGCTTTACAAACCTGCGCCCCGGTGCGGACTATGACGGACTTCGAGATGCTGCCCTCTGCCGTGCCAAGGCCGACTGGCTGGTGGGGATCAATGCCACAAGGCTTTTTTCCGTGCTGTACCACCGCACCCTCAACATCGGGCGCGTTATGTCCCCAACGCTGGCGCTCATTGTCCAACGAGAAGCTGAGATCGACACCTTTAAGCCGGTTCCCTTTTATACCGTGGCGCTGGAGCTGCCCGGTCTTACCGTATCCGGGGAGCGTATGAGTGACCGAGCAAGCGCAGAGCAGCTGAAAGAAGCCTGTCAGGGTGCAGCTGTCACAATCAAAAAAGTGGAGTGCAAGGAAAAGTCCGAAAAGCCGCCTGCCCTCTATGACCTGACTACTCTGCAAAGAGATGCCAACCGCCTGCTTGGATTTACAGCCCAGCAGACCCTGGACTATCTGCAAAGCCTGTATGAAAAGAAGCTCTGCACCTATCCCCGTACTGACAGCCGCTATCTGACCGGTGATATGGCAGACAGCCTGCCGGTGCTGGTGAATCTGGTTGCCAATGCTATGCCGTTTCGCAAAGGGATCGCCATTACCTGTGATCCGCAGACGGTCATCAACGATAAGAAAGTAACCGACCACCACGCAGTAATCCCTACCAGAAATCTCAAGGATGCAGACCTTTCTGCCCTTCCTGCGGGAGAAAAAGCGGTGCTGGAGCTGGTGGCCCTGCGTCTGCTGTGTGCCGTGGCCCAGCCCCATATCTATTCGGAAACCGTTGTGATTGCAGCGTGTGCCGGTAGGGAGTTTACCGCCAAAGGAAAAACGGTGAAGCACCCCGGATGGAAAGCACTGGAGGACGCCTACCGTGCCAAAATGAAGGATGCAGAGCCGAAAAAAGAGGGCGCAGAGAAAGCCCTGCCGGAGCTGACTGAAGGACAGACCCTTTCGGTTGCTGCGGCAATCGTCAAAGAAGGCAAAAGCAGTCCGCCTCAGCACTTTACGGAGGACACCCTATTGTCCGCGATGGAGACTGCCGGAAAAGAGGATATGCCGGAGGATGCCGAGCGAAAAGGTCTGGGGACACCGGCCACCCGTGCCGGTATTTTGGAAAAGCTGGTATCTGCCGGTTTTCTGGAACGAAAAAAGAGCAGGAAAACGGTGCAGCTTCTCCCTTCCCACGATGCAGTTTCCCTGATCACCGTTCTGCCGGAACAGCTGCAATCTCCGCTTTTGACTGCCGAGTGGGAGTACCGCCTGGGCGAGATCGAGCGCGGGCAGCTTGCCCTGGAGGAGTTTTTAGACGGTATCAGTGCCATGCTGAAAGATCTGGTGGGGACTTATCAGGTCATCAAGGGAACCGAGTACCTGTTTGCCCCGCCCCGTGAGGTGGTAGGCAAATGCCCTCGCTGCGGTGGGGAAGTTGCAGAACTGCAAAAAGGCTTCTTCTGTCAGAATGATTCTTGCAAATTTGCAATCTGGAAAAATAACAAATGGTGGGCTGCCAAGAAAAAACAGCCGACCAAGGCTGTGGTGTCTGCACTGCTTAACGATGGCCGTGTCCATGTGACGGGCCTATATTCGGAGAAAACCGGAAAGACCTACGATGCCGCTGTGGTTTTGGAGGATGATGGACAGTACGCCAACTTCAAGCTGGAATTTGACCAGCGGAAAGGAGGCAGCCGATGAAGCTCTCTTTAGTGGAACGGGAAACCATTCTCCTCTATAACCAGGCAGAACCAATGGCTGAGATCTATACTCATGATCCCCGTCTGATGGAGAAGCTGGATCTGCTGGCAAAAAAGCACCCCGACCAGATCATCCGAAAGGACGCCCATAACTTTACCGTCCCCAAGCGGTGTGTATCAGTCCGAGAGCCATATAGCGCAGAACGCCGCAAAGCTGCCAGTGAGCGTGCGAAAGCTGCCGGATACCAGCCCCCTGCGAGAAAGTCCGGCAGTTAAAGGCACATGGCAGAGAATGTATTTGAAGCAGTCAAGCAGTCGGTCAGCACCAGAGAAGCGGCAGAGCTTTATGGGATAAAAGTCAAACGAAATGGCATGGCCTGCTGTCCCTTTCACGATGATAAGAACCCCAGCATGAAGGTAGACCAGCGGTTCCACTGCTTTGGCTGCGGTGAAGATGGGGATGTGATCGACTTTACCGCAAAGCTCTTTGACCTCTCTTCAAAAGAAGCGGCGGAGAAACTGGCACAGGACTTTGGCCTGATCTATGACAGTCAGGCCCCTCCCCGCAGGAGGTATGTCCGGCAGAAAACCGAGGCACAAAAGTTTCGGGAGGACCGGCAGCGGTGTTATCGCGTACTGTCCGATTACTACCATCTGCTGAAAAAATGGGGGATTGACCATTCTCCCCGGACACCGGAGGAAGAACCGCACCCCCGCTTTGTGGAAGCAATCCAGAAGAAAACCTATGTAGAGTACCTGTTGGACCTTTTTCTTTATGAAAGTGAAGAAGAACAAAGGGTATGGGTTGCAGAACACACAGCAGAAATCACACACTTGGAAAGGAGATTGAAAATCATGGCTGAGAACAAACCCACCAACCGAGAGCGGCTAAGGGAAATCACAGATGGCATCGAGCAGGGGATCAAGGAACTGTTTGAGAGTGAAAAGTATATGCGCTATCTGTCCGTCATGTCCCGCTTCCACCGCTATTCGGTAAACAACACCATGCTCATCTATATGCAGAAGCCGGACGCTACATTGGTAGCCGGATACAATAAGTGGAAAGACCAGTTTGAGCGTCATGTAAAAAAGGGCGAGCATGGCATTACCATCATCGCCCCCACACCGTATAAGAAGAAAATCGAGGAGCAGAAGCTGGACCCGGATACCAAGGCTCCGATTCTGGATAAAGACGGAAAGATCGTCACAGAGGAAAAAGAAATCGAAATCCCCATGTTTCGTCCGGTCAAGGTCTTTGATGTGAGCCAGACCGATGGGAAACCTTTGCCGGAGCTTGCTTCCTCCCTTTCCGGCAATGTGCCAAATTATGAGGCATTCATGGAGGCTCTGCGCCGCAGTGCGCCGGTGCCGATCACTTTTGAAGCAATGGCCGCCGATACGGACGGCTATTTTTCTACCGATCATCAGAAAATCGCCATTCGTCGGGGCATGAGTGAGGTGCAGACGGTTTCGGCCACAGTACACGAGATTGCCCACAGCAAGCTCCATGACCCTAAAAAATATGAAATGCTACCGTCATGGAAGGTTGTGCTGGAGAGTGAAGGTGGAACCAAGCATGATTTCAAGCTGGATTTTGCCACAGAAAAAGAAGCTGAACAGTTTGCTTCTGATATGGATTGGCGCTATGTGGACGAAAATCAGTTTGAATGGCGGCTTGCAGTTGAGGAAGATGCAACCGCAGAAAAACAGGCAATCAAAAACCGTCACACGGAGGAAGTGGAGGCTGAAAGCATTTCCTATGCGGTCTGCAAGTATTTTGGCATCGAGACTGGAGAAAACAGCTTCGGCTATATTGCAAGCTGGAGTAAGGGCAAGGAACTGAAAGAACTGAGAGCCAGTTTGGAGACCATCAACAAAACCTCCGGCACTTTGATCTCTGACATTGAGCGCCACTATAAGGAAATCTGCAAAGAGCGCGGAATCGACCCTCATGCAAAGGTAGAGCCGGAACCCGCCCCGATAGAGCAGCCAGAAGATGCCGCTAAGGTATCTGATGGACAGCAGACCGGCAATCTGACCTACTATGTAGCAGAGTGCATGGAGTTTCCAAACCTCGGAGAATACCACGATAACCTGTCTTTGGAGGAAGCTGTCCGCATTTATCAGGAGATTCCGGCAGAGCGAATGAACGGGATCAAGGGCATTGGTTTTGAGCTGAAAGACGGAAGCGACTATGAAGGACCTTTTCCGATTTTGACCGGCCAGACCATTGACCTGGACACCATCCAGGCAATCGACTATTACCGTGATAATCCTCTGGTGCAAAAAGCGGTAAAGGAACTGGCTGCGGCAATGCCGGAAATGGAAGTGCTGGGGGCGGACGCCAATCAGCAGGAGGCTTTGTTTCTGATCGACAATGCCACCTATCTTCATATCCAGTCCTGTGACAGCGGCTGGGACTATACCCTTTACGATGCCGCATCCATGAAAGAGTTGGATGGTGGTCAGCTGGATATGCCGGAGATTTCCCGCATGAAGGCAGTTCTCCAGATTTGTGATGACAACGATTTGGGCAGAGACTCGGTAAAATACGCACCGTTGTCCATGATTGAGACCTTGCAGGAAGCTGCCTACCAGCAGATGCAGGCAGAGGCCAGTCAGATGACTGCTTCTTCCCAGCTGCCGGAGGCACAGGAGCAGGCGCTGGATGAATACCCAACGCCGGATGAGCAGGTCTCCACACCGGATATGCAGAAATACGGTTACTCTTATGACGGGATGCTCCCTGTTACCAGAGAACGGGCGCTGGAACTGGATGCCGCCGGTTTGACTGTCTATGTGCTGCATGAGGACAATACGGAGAGCATGGTGTTTGACCCGCAGGAGATCATGGAGCATGGCGGTCTTTTCGGCGTGGATCGTGAGGAATGGGAGAAAAGCCCTCAGTTCCACGAAAAGGTCATGGAGCGTCAGGAACATCAGCAGGAACGAGAACAGGCATTTCTCTCCCAGAACAGAAACTGCTTTGCCATCTACCAGGTGAGCCGTAACGATCCGCAAAATGTGCGCTTTATGAATCTGGACTGGTTAGAGTCCCATGATGTTTCCGTAGACCGCAGCAATTATGACCTCATCTACACCGCTCCGCTGAGTGAGTCTGGCACTGTGCCGGAGCAGCTGGAAAAACTCTATCAGCAATTCAATCTGGAAAAACCCGTAGACTTTCACAGTCCCTCCATGAGCGTCAGCGACATCGTTGCGATCAAACAGGACGGTAAGGTATCCTGTCATTACTGCGACAGCGTTGGTTTTACCCAGATCCCCGGATTCCTGCCGGAAAATCCGCTGAAAAATGCAGAGATGGCCGTAGAGGACGATTACGGCATGATCGACGGCATCATCAACAATGGCGCAAAAGAGCCTACGGTGGCAGAGCTGGAACAGCAGGCCCGAAGCGGTCAGCCCATTTCCCTGATGGCTCTGGCAGCCGCCACCCATCGGGAGGAATGGGAAAAGAAAAAATCCGTTGTGGAACAGCTGAAAAACCAGCCCAAAGCAGAACACAAAAAGACAGCACCCAAAAAGAGTGCGGAAAGGGAGATTTGATATGGGAAACTTTACTTTTGAGGAAATGAACCTGATGTGCATTTACAATACCGGCAGCCGCACCGGGCTGATCGACAGCCTGCGTGAAATGCACGGCGAGCTTTCGCCGGAGGAAACGGAACTGAGGGAGCTGACCGACAGTGCCCTTACGAAGCTCTGTGCGATGACCGATGAGGACTTCTCTCAGCTGGAGCTGTACCCGGATTTTGACCAGTAAATTTATCGTGTCAGGATGACATAGTGAGAGAAACTGTCCGATGGAAAGGCGGTTTCTTTTGTTTTTTACAAAAGCCCACTATACTTTTAAGGTTGAGGAAATTATAATGAATGATGGATAAACATAGAAATTATGGAGGATTACTATCGTGGATAAAGCAGTTATTTATATACATGGAAAAGGAGGAGATGCTGAAGAAGCTCTCCATTACAAGTCGCTCTTTAGTGATTGTGATGTAATTGGTCTTGACTATACTGCACAGTTTCCATGGGAAGCAAAAGAAGAATTTCCATTACTTTTTAATTCGATTTATAGAAACTACAAGACTGTTGAAATAATCGCCAATAGCATTGGAGCGTATTTTGCTATCAATGCCTTATCAAATCAGCAAATAGAGAAAGCATATTTTATTTCGCCCATTGTAGATATGGAAAGGCTTATTGCTGATATGATGATTTGGGCAAATGTTACAGAGGATGAACTCAAAGAGAAAAAAGAAATTCAGACAACCTTTGGAGAGACCCTTTCATGGGATTATCTTTGCTATGTAAGAGAAAATCCTATTATATGGAAAATCCCAACGCACATTTTGTATGGTGAAAAAGATAATCTTACCGCTTATGGAACGATATTTGAATTTGCCCAAAGAACCCATTCAACACTTTCTGTCATGAGAAATGGAGAACACTGGTTTCATACAGAAGAACAGATGAAGTTTTTGGACGAATGGATTGTTGAAAATTCTAAACACAATGACAGGTTTTCAAGAGCAACTTGTGTGCGTTGATGAATATCTTGAACTTAGGAGGTGTTTAATGAAAACGGTTCTTTTACATGGGTTGGGACAAACTGCACAGGACTGGAAAGAAGTAGCCCAACAACTATCAATTTCTGATGTCGATTGCCCAGAACTTTTTTCTTCAACAGAAGATGAAATATCATATTCGCAGATTTTAGGCGATTTAGAACAGCGGTATTCTGAAGAAAAAGAGCCGCTTCGTATCTGTGGTCTTTCGTTAGGTGCGCTTCTTGCGATTGATTTTGCTATTCAGCATGAAGAAAAAGTGGCTTCGCTGGTTTTGATTGGCGCACAATATAAAGTTCCAAGCTTACTGATAGATTTTCAAAATCTTATCTTCCGTTGTATGCCAAACAAGGCTTTTGAAAGTATGGGACTATCAAAAAGCAGCACCATAAAATTGGCTCACTCTATGCGATCATTGGATTTTACTGCGCAATTAAATAATATTTGTTGTCCAGTGACAATTTTGTGTGGCAAAAAGGATACTGCCAATCTAAAGGCTTCTAAAAGGCTAAAAGAATTGCTACCCCAAGCTACTTTGCACATCGTTCCAAATGCAGGACATGAACTCAATAAATATGCACCAAACACGATTGCAGAGATATTAAACAACTAAACACTCAAAACCTTACTCCTAAACTGGGGTTGTATCCAGATGTTGACCAGTAAATTTATTGAACCAAGATGAGGTGGTGAGAGAAGTTATGCAATATATGATACGAGAAATGAAAAGCCAAGAATACAGATTGTTAAGCGATTTTTTATACGAAGCGATTTATATTCCGGAAGGTGTTGAAGCACCACCTAGATCAGTCATAGACTTTCCAGAATTACAAGAATATATCATTGAGTTTGGGAATCGAAAACACGATAAAGCCTTAGTTGCAGAAATTCAAGGAGATATAGTAGGAGCTATTTGGGTAAGAATTATGAATGATTATGGACACATTGATAATGATACACCATCTCTTGCTATGTCTGTCTGCCCTCGATATAGAGGATTAGGCATTGGAACTTCATTATTGAAACAACTATTACAAGTAGAAAGATTGGCTGGATATTCAAAAATATCCCTGTCCGTTCAGAAAAGTAATTATGCAGTGAAAATGTATGAGAAAGTGGGATTTACTGTTGTTGACGAAAATGATGAGGAAGATCGGAAGAGCACACGTC
>OINY01000319.1_pt1 | contig 12091 bp, 8 predicted proteins | sample 1585421 | NCBI WGS metagenome assembly OINY01 (sample SAMN02674697, study PRJEB24791) | human gut metagenome, SKBSTL033 | isolation source: stool | host: Homo sapiens | place: USA
TATTCTCCGCTTTCATCTGTTCCAGGACCTCATGCAGGTATTTGGCAGACTCCCATTTAGCCATCGGAAGGTCGTGGAGCAGGTAGTTGCCGCAATCTTGCGGAGCGGCACCGGGGACTTCACCTTCATATTCGGCAACAAAGCGGAAGGTGTCCTGCATCAGTGCCAGTATGTCCTGCGGCTTCAAGTCACCTTTCATCAGCAGATAATTACCGGTGAGGCAGCCCATGGGACCCCAATAGATAATCTTGTCCTGCCACTGCGGGTCATTGCGCAGGTAGGTGGCGGCAAGATGTTCGATAGTATGCAGAGCACCTTGTCCCAAAGCAGGCTCAAGATTGGGCTCTTTCATACGGATGTCGAAAGTAGTGACTGTTTCTCCGTTCACTTCATCCTGGCGGGATACGTAAATGCCGCGCAACAAGCGGATGTGGTCGATTGTAAAACTGGGAATCTTCTTCATGAGTTATAAGTTATAAGTTATGAGTTATAAATTGCTGGGAAGGGTGGAGAGGAAGGTCCATATCGTGAGGAACGAACGCTCTGCCATGGTTCCCCAGAAATCGGCATACTGCGAAGCATGGTCCTCTACTCCGGGTGTGTCGCTGATGATGCGGAAGCTGAGAAAAGGAACATTGTACAGATAGCAAGTCTGCGCAATGGCGGCAGACTCCATATCAACGGCAAGACCGTCGGGGAAACGTTGCTTGATGGTATCCAGCTCCGTACGGTTGGTGATTTCACGGGCCGAGCGGTCGTCCTCCATGACGTTGAACGTGTCGCCTGCCTGGGGAGCACCGTTCAGACCGAGCACCTGTACCGGCGTCGAAGGGCCAGCTTCGGTCACTTTTTGGCCGTTTTCGTTGAACATCGCTTTCACACGGCCCGTGTGTATGCCCGAAAGCATTACGTCGCCTATGTGCAGCGTACCGTTTTGTACGAGCACCGTAGCCACGTAACCGCGGCCCTTGTCGAGTGTCGATTCGATGACGGCTCCCGAAGCGCGGCGGTTCGGATTGGCCTTCAGGTCGAGCATTTCGGCTTCGAGCAGCACTTTTTCGAGCAGTTTGTCGAGATTCAGGCCCTTTTTGGCCGAAACTTCCTGATCCTGGTATTTGCCGCCCCACGACTCCACGAGGTAGTTCATCTGCGAAAGCTGCTCCTTGATGTGGTCGGGGTTGGCTGCGGGTTTGTCGATCTTGTTGATGGCGAAAACCATCGGGACGCCTGCTGCCTGGGCGTGGTTGATCGCCTCGACGGTCTGGGGCATCACGTTGTCGTCCGCCGCGACGATGATGATCGCTACGTCGGTGATCTTGGCACCACGGGCGCGCATGGCGGTGAAGGCCTCGTGGCCGGGGGTGTCGAGGAACGTGATTTTCTGGCCGTTCAGCTCTACACTGTAAGCACCGATGTGCTGGGTGATACCGCCCGCCTCACCTTCGATGACGTTGGTTTTGCGGATATTGTCCAGCAGCGAAGTCTTACCGTGATCGACGTGTCCCATGACGGTTACGATCGGCGGTCGCGGCACGAGGTCTTCCTCGCTGTCCTGTTCGTCGTCGCCGATGGCTTCCTGGATGTCCGCCGATACGAATTCGGTCTTGAAGCCGAACTCTTCGGCTACGACCACGAGCGCCTCGGCGTCGAGACGCTGGTTGATTGATACCATCAGGCCCAGGTTCATGCAGGCCGTGATGACCTCGGTCGCCGAAACGTTCATCATCGTAGCCAGCTCGGCTACGGTCACGAATTCGGTGACCTTCAGGATGGAGCGTTCCTGCTCTTCGCGCTGGAATTCTTCGTTCATGCGCTCGGCTACGGCTTCGCGTTTTTCCTTGCGGTATTTCGAACCTTTGCTCTTGGCGTTTTTCGACGTCAGGCGGGCCAGTGTATCTTTCACCTGCTTCGAAACCTCCTCGTCGCTGATTTCGGGCCGAACGACGGGCTTCGGAGCTTTGAGTTTGTCCTTGCGGGTCTTCTTGTTCTCTCCCGGACGGGGTTGGTTGGATTGCGGGCCTTGTCCGCGGCCGGGCTGTGCGGCGGATTTGCCGTTGCTGCCCGGCTTGGGGCTGCCTGCCGGCGTACGGGTCACGTCCACTTTCTCTTTACTCAGGCGTTTGCGTTTGTGGCGGTTGCCCGGTGTGAATCCCGATACGTCCATCGTGCCGAGTACCTGCGGGCCCGTGAGGGTCTGCACGGCGGGGCGGAAGATGTTGTCGCTCTTGGGCGCCGCTTCCGGTTCGGGTTTGGCTGCGGAAGCCGTTTCGGAGGCAGGTGCCGCTTCCGTTTTGGGGGCGGCCGGTTGCGGTGCCGGCTGCGGTTTCGGAGCCGCAGCCTCCGGTACGGGCTCTGCCGCCGGTTTGCTTACCGGTTTCGGAGCCGGTTTGGGCTTGGGCGAAAGATCTATTTTGCCCAGAATTTTGGGCTGGGGCAGTTCGTCCTTGACGCTGATGACGTTGCTTTTGATAATTACCTCCTGCTCCTCTTCGCGCGTCTGTTTCTGTGCCTCTTCGAGGGTGATCGTAGCCTGCTTCTGGGAGATTCGCTCCCGGATGCTTTCCCGTTCGTTGCCGGTAATTCGGCTCCCGCCGAATTCCTTCTCCAGAACGGCATAGACGTCCGGTTCCACCAGCGTATTGGGCGAACCGTCGGTTTTTATACCCTTCTTTTGCAGGAAGTCCGTGATGGTATTCAATCCCACCTTGAACTCCTTGGCAACCTGGATAAGTCTTAATTTTCTTTCGTTACTCATATATCGGTTTTAATTTTTGTGCGATGGGACGGATTACTCCTCGAATTCCGCTTTCAGTATCTCGACGACTTTCTGTGCCTGTTCCAGCTCCAGGTCGGCACGGGCGGCGATCTCTTCGACGGGCAGTTCCAGCACGCTCTTGGCCGTGTCGCAGCCGCAGGCTTTCAGGGCGTCGATCACCCAGCCGTCGATCTCGTCGGCAAATTCGGTGAGTGCAACGTCTTCCTCCTCGATTTCGCGGTAAACATCGATATCGTAGCCGGTCAGCATCTTCGAAAGCCGGATGTTCAGGCCGCCCTTGCCGATGGCCAGCGATACCTGGTCGGGCTTGAGATAGACCGAAGCTGTCTTCTTCTCCTCGTCGATGGTGATGCTCGAAATCTTCGCGGGGTTCAGGGCACGCTGGATCATTAACTGCGGGTTGGTCGTGTAGTTTACCACGTCGATATTTTCATTGCGCAGCTCCTTGACGATCGAGTAGATGCGCGATCCCTTCATGCCGACGCAGGCACCGACCGGATCGATGCGTTCGTCGTAGGATTCGACGGCTACCTTGGCACGCTCGCCGGGGATGCGGACGATCTTCTTGAGGGTGATCAGACCGTCGAAAATTTCGGGGACCTCCTGCTCGAAGAGCCGTTCGAGGAACTGGTTGGCCGTGCGCGAAAGGATGATGCGCGGCTGGTTGTTGTTCATCTCGACGCTCTTGACGATCGCCTTGATCGTGTCGCCCTTGCGGTAATAGTCGTTGGGAATCTGCTCGGTCTTGGGCAGGATCAGCTCGTTGCCCTCGTCGTCGAGGATCAGCACCTCTTTCTTCCATACCTGATATACCTCGCCGGTGATGATCTCGCCGACCTTCTCCGAATATTTTTCGTAAAGGTTGGCCTTCTCCAGATCGAGGATGCGCGAAGCGAGATTCTGACGCAGCGACAGCACGGCCCGACGTCCGAACGATTCAAGTTTGATCGGATCGACGTATTCGTCGCCCACTTCGTAGGTCGGATCGATGGCCTTAACCTCCGATACGGCGATTTGCATGTTCGGATTCTCCACCGCGCCGTCCTCCACGACCGTACGGTTTCGCCAGATCTCCAGGTCGCCCTTTTCCGGGTTGATGATCACGTCGAAATTCTCGTCCGTCTCGAACTGCTTCTGAAGCGCGTGGCGGAAAACGTCCTCGAGGACTCCGATCATCGTGGCCTTGTCGATGTTTTTAAGCTCCTTGAACTCTGCGAAATTGCTGATAAGATTAAGATTATCCATTGGTTTTTTATCTTGTTTATTTTTGAATTTCCACTATTTGAAATCGAGGTATTCCTTCGTGTATTTGATCTCTGAGAAAGGGTAGCGGCGCGTAACCCGCACCGTCTGTTTCCGCTTTTTACCCTCTACGGCCTGCTTCTCCTCGTAGGAGAGGGTGAGTCCCTCCTGGTCCGCCTCGTCGAGCGTCGCCAGAATCTTCACGCCGCTTTTGAGCAGCACTTCGACCGGCTTGCCGATCAGTTTGCGGTATTGGCGGAGGTGCTTGAGTTCCGAGCCGATGCCTGCCGAAGCTACCGTGAGGGAGAAATCCTCCGTGTCGCGGTCGAATTCGGCCTCGATCGCGCGGCTCAGCTCCACGCAGGTTTCGATACCTACCGAGGTGTCGCTGTCGATCAGCAGTTCCACTTCGTTGGCGGGCGAACAGGTGCAATCCACTACGAACAGGTCGGTGCCGACGAGTTTGGCATTGGCTATTTCGGTGATTTTCGTACAATCGATCATATTTGCTGATGTTATCAATAAAGTCGTTTTCCGGTGCGGGCAGTTCGTGCAAATCCGGACATCTGTCCTTCCCCGGCGAAAACTTGAAGTTCGTTCAGTCGTTTTTGCGGCCGGCCCGGAGGCGTTCGGCTTTTTGACGAAAATGTAGGAAATCGTCGCTTCCCGTTCGTTTTCATCGTCTTGCGTCCTGCGTTTTCTTCGAACATTGCATCGCAAGGAGCACTATTCGCGCCCGAATCTTGTCCCTGTTGTAGCAGGAGCTGTAATCGGGTACCCGCATGGCCCGCAACTGCCGGTTTCTCCCGACGGAATGGGCATGCGAGGGCATGCGGGTCGAGAAAATCGTGCGGATGATTCGCCGGTCGGGAGCGGTGAATATATCTACGAAATAAGGGGACTTGCTCGTCCCCTTACCTCTCTATACCCGTTTACGCTACAAATATAGCGAATGTTTTCCTATTTTCAAACCTTTGTGTCGAAAAATTATTCGTCTTTTTCGTTGCTCTGAGAGTAGGGCTTGATAATGCCGCGCTGCGATTCGCGGATGAACCGGATGAGTCGGTCGCGTTCGGGACTTTGCGGAATCTGTTTTTCGACCTCCTCACAGCCGTTCAGGTAGTTCAGGCCGCTTTGGAAGAGGATGCGGCAGGCGTCGTGAATTTGTGAGATCGTTTCCGGCGTGAATCCGCGGCGGCTCAGACCGACGCGATTGACGCAGGCGAAACGTACCGGATCGTTGTTGCTGACGGTGATGAAGGGGGGAATGTCCTTGCCCACCAGCGCGCCGCCCTGAATCATCGTATGCTCTCCGATGCGGGTCCACTGATGTACGGCTACGTGGCCGCCGATAACGGCCCAATCGCCGACTTCGACCTCTCCGGCGAGCGATACGCGGTTGGCCATGACGCAGTGACTGCCTACCACGTCGTCGTGGGCGATATGCACGTAAGCCATAATCAGGTTGTGGCTGCCGACGACGGTCTTGCCCCGGGAGGCGGTGCCCCGGCTGATGGTGACGTATTCGCGGATTTCGTTGTAGTCGCCGATTTCGGCCGTCGTTTTTTCACCGACGAACTTCAGGTCCTGCGGGGTGCAGGCGATCGATGCGGCCGTATGGATCTTGCAGCCTTTGCCGATGCGGGCTCCGTCGTGGATCACGGCCCCGGGGCCGATCCAGCAGTCGTCGCCGATCACCACATCGCCGGCGATGTAGGCGAAAGGCTCCACCGTTACGTTCTTTCCGAGTTTCGCGTCGGGATGGATGTATGCCTGGTTGCTTATCATGTGCGGTTACTCTTTATTTTTAACGATCTGGGCCATCATCGTGGCTTCGCAGGCGAGCGTTTCGCCGACGAAGGCCTTGCCTTCGACTACGGCTACGCCTCGTCGGATGGGCTCCAGCAGTTGAACTTCGAAATGAAGGGTGTCGCCCGGAACCACCTTGCGCTTGAATTTTACGCCGTCGATCTTCATGAAATAGGTCGAGTAGTGCTCCGGATCAGGAATACTGCGTAATACCAGCATACCGCAACATTGCGCCATCGCTTCGACGATCAGCACACCCGGCATGACCGGCTCTTCGGGGAAATGTCCCACGAAGAACGGCTCGTTCATCGTGACGTTCTTGATGCCGGCTACCGTCGTGTCGTCGATGTAGAAGATGCGGTCCACCAGCAGGAACGGCGGACGGTGGGGCAGCATCCGCCGTATATCGTTGATGTCATAGACGGGCGGTTTGCGGCAGTCGTATTGGAAACGGGGCTTTTCGCCTTCGCGGCGGATGGTCCGTTTTACCTGTTTCATAAACTCCGTGTTGGCGAAATGGCCGGGACGAGTGGCCCATACGCGGCCCTTGATGCGTTTGCCCAGCAAGGCGAAGTCGCCCAGCAGGTCGAGGAGCTTGTGGCGGGCCAATTCGTTGTTGAAACGGAGCTCCAGGTTGTTCAGGTAGCCGCCCGTGATGCGGATATCCTGTTTGTTGAAAATTTTCTTGAGATGTTCGAGCTGATCGTCCGGGACGGGATTCTCCACGACGACGATCGCGTTGTCCAGGTCGCCGCCCTTGATCAGGTTCATCTTCATCAGAGGTTCCAGATCGTGCAGGAAGACAAAGGTGCGGCAGGGGGCGATCTTCGCGGCGTAATCGTCTTCGGGGTCGAATGTCGCATACTGGTTGCCGATCACCTTGGAGTTGTAGTCCACGTGCAGCGATACGGAAAATTCGTCGTCGGGGTAAAGGATGATGGCCACGCCTTTTTCCGGAATCGTATAGACCATTTTTTCGGTGACGTGGTAGTAGGTGCGTTCGGCTTCCTGATGTTGCAGGCCGGTTTCGACGATTGTTTTCGCATATTCTTTGGCCGAACCGTCCATGATCGGAGTTTCACCGGCATCGACATCGATCGTGGCGTTGTCCACGCCCAGGGTCCAGAGGGCCGACATGATATGTTCGATGGTCGCAACGCGTGCGCCATCCTTTTCGATGGTCGTACCCCGCGAGGTATCCGTGACATAGTCGCACAGGGCCGGAATTTCGGGTTTGCCTTCCAGGTCGATGCGGCGGAAAACGATGCCGCTGTTCTCCGGGGCGGGATGTACCGTCATCGTCACTTTGACGCCGGTGTGGAGGCCTGTACCTGAAAACGAGATCGGGGCTTTGAGGGTTTGTTGTTTGGCAGCCATAATCTGAATTTATTCAAATCGCAACATACATTCCCGCTGACTGCCGGGTCCCGACGTGTGTGGGGCCGACCGTCATTTTCGGAAATGTTTATCGCATTATTTGCGCGCAAATATAGGAAATATTATTCAAAAATCGTATTTTTGCCTAAATTATTGATAAACCGAAATTCCGTGGCATCACCCGACAGAACTCCTCGTCCTCCGAAATTGCAGCTTCCCTTCGAGCAGAAAAAAACCGATGCGGGAGAATGGGCTTACGACCATCGGATCGGATTGTGTGTCACGTTGATTGCCTATTTGGTGCTTGCGATCGCCTTTATGGTGGGAAAAATCGTCGTGGGGGCCAAACCTTCCGTGCAAGGCATAATCATTGATACGAAAACTTTAGCGGAGCTCGAGGCGGAGAAGATGCGTCTTGAACAGGAGGTACGGGCTCGCCAACAGGCGCAGGAAGGCGGCGATTGGCGGGATGTGCGCAACCAGTATTCCAACGAGAATGCGCTCGAGGAGCGGTCGCGTGACGACCGTGGCTCGATGTCCTCGTCGCTGAAAGAATCCGCCGAAGCGGTCGGCGAACGGATGCAGGCCAACCGGGACGCTTACGAGCAGGGATTGGCCGAGGAGCGTGCGATTCGGGAGCGTATGGGGCGCAGCGGCAAGGACGATCGGACACAGGACAGTCGGGCCAAGGGACGGGTCACGGTTTCCTTTTCGCTGACCGATCCCGTGCGGACGCGCCGTTATCTGGAGGTGCCGGCCTATCAGTGCGAGGGAGGCGGCGAAGTGGTCGTCGGTATTACGGTCAATCCCTCGGGAGAGGTCGTTGCTGCAAAAGTGGCCTCCGGAGGCGATGACTGTATGCGGGAGGCTGCGCTGGAAGCTGCACGCAACTCGCTTTTCAATATCGATGATTCGGCGCCTGCCCGACAGTCGGGAACGATTACTTACCTATTCATTCCTCAATAGGGTGCGGTGCCTGTCAGCGATTGTACGCGACAGGCATTTTTTTGTAAATTTATATAAGGATTTCCTATGCATAATATCATTACGACCGAAAACATTCTGTTGATCGGAGCCTTGCTTCTTTTCGTCGCTGTAATGGCCGGCAAGGCGGCCTATCGTTTCGGCGCCCCGGCCTTGCTCTTTTTTCTGGGGGTCGGTATGCTGTTCGGCATCAATTTCATTTCGTTCCATTCCGTCGAAGCGACCCAGTTCGTAGGTATGATCGCTCTTTGTATCATCCTTTTCACGGGCGGTATGGATACCAAGTTTTCGGAAATACGACCGGTGATCGGACCGGGTATCGTACTGGCGACCGCCGGAGTCGTCATGACGGCGGTGATCGTAGCGGGTTTCGTCACGCTCATTGCCCCATGGGTCGGGCTGGCCGTATCGTTTCCTGCGGCGCTGCTGCTGGCCGCGACGATGTCTTCGACGGATTCGGCTTCGGTTTTCTCCATCCTGCGAAGCAAGAAACAGGGGTTGAACGAGAACCTGCGCCCTCTGCTGGAGCTGGAGAGCGGTTCGAACGACCCGATGGCGTACGTGCTGACCATTGTGCTGATCGGCGTATTGTCCGGCGGCGCAGAAGCCGTGAGCGTACCGATGAGTATCGTAAAGTTCGTCATTCAGATGGTGCTCGGCGGTCTGATGGGCTACGCTATCGGCCGGATCGGTGTATGGACAATCAATCGGATCAATTTGAGCAATCATTCGCTCTATCCGGTGCTTTTGCTCGCTTTCGTTTTCTTTACCTTCTCGTTTACCGACCTGATTGGCGGGAACGGATACTTGGCTGTTTACCTGGCAGGATTGGTGTTGGGTAATAACCAGTTGACGCAGAAACGTTCGCTGACGATCTTCTTCGACGGCTTCACCTGGCTGGTACAGATCGTGATGTTTCTTACGCTGGGTCTTCTCGTCAACCTCGACGAACTCTTGCAGCCCGACGTGCTGATGCTGGGCTGTCTGGTAGGAGCCTTCATGATGTTCATTGCGCGTCCCGTCACGGTGTTCGCCTGTATGGCTCCTTTCCGCAAGTTTACGACCAAAGCCCGTCTTTATGTTTCCTGGGTCGGTCTGCGCGGTGCTGTGCCAATTATTTTTGCGACCTATCCTTTGCTGGCCGGTACGGAGGGAGCGCGGTTGTTGTTCAATGTGGTTTTTCTGGTGACGATTCTTTCGCTGCTGGTGCAGGGTACGACCGTAAGTTGGATGGCGAATCTGCTCGGGCTTGGGTATGCCGAAAAGAGTCCTGCCTTCGGGGTCGATGTCCACGAAGATATTCCGTCGATATTTACCGAGGTCCTTGTCAATGAATCGATGCTTCAGGGGGGCGCTACGCTCAAGGAGATCAACCTGCCGGAGAATACGCTGGTGATGATGGTCTATCGTGACGGAGATTATTTCGTTCCACAGGGCAATACCGAACTGAAGGTCGGTGACAAGCTCTTGGTTATTTCAGACCGGGGCGAGGAGCTGGAGTCCACCTATAAGGATATGGGAGTCGATGAAGTGCTGAAACTTTGAGATATTTCCTGCAGATCGGTTCTCTCTGTTATCGAAACAAAAAAGCTGTCGTTTTCGACAGCTTTTTTGTTTCGAATATATCTTGAAGATTAGATCTCCCAAGTAGCGCCCGAGTGGAGCAGGTCGTCCACGCAGTGGATCTTGCTCTGGGCTTTCACCTCTTCCACCTGCTTTTCAACGGCCTGATCGTAAACGATTTCGTCCTCGACCGAACGGATTACACCGAGTGCGACCGGATAGTCGGGATATTTCATTGCGGCCAGCATCGAGTGCAGCGTCGTGTCTTTGGTGTGGGCGTCGTGCGTCAGGATCTTGTCCAGCGTATAGCCGTCCTGTCCGACCGTTACGACTTTCAGGCGCATATCCTCGAACACCAGACCTTTTTCGTTGTTGGCGCCGAAGAGCATCTTCTCGCCGTGGCGCAGCGTGATGGTGTGCTCCTGGCGGGTAGCCTTGTCTCCGGCGAAAGCCGCATGGGTCTTGTCGTTGAAGATCACGCAGTTTTGCAGAACTTCGGTGACCGACATACCCTGATGTTTCGCCGCTGCGATCAGACACTCTTTGGTCAGATTCACCTCCATGTCGATCGAACGGGCGAAGAAGGTGCCTTTCGCGCCGATCACCAGTTCGCCGGGGTTGAACGGCTTTTCGACCGTACCGTAGGGCGAGGTCTTGGTGATTTTGCCCAGCTTCGAGGTCGGCGAGTACTGACCTTTGGTCAGACCGTAGATCTCGTTGTTGAACAGGATCGCGTTGAGGTTGATGTTGCGGCGGATCGCGTGGATGAAGTGGTTGCCGCCGATGGCCAGCGAGTCGCCGTCGCCCGAGGTAACCCAAACGTTCAGACGCGGATTCGCAGTCTTCACACCCGTAGCGATGGCATTGGCGCGTCCGTGTACGGAGTGGAAGCCGAAGGTCTTCATATAGTAAATGAAGCGCGACGAGCAGCCGATGCCCGAGATGAACGTGAAGAGGTTGTGCGGCGTATCGGTCTGGTCGGCAATTTCGGGCAGGGCCCGCTGTACGGCATTCAGAATTGCGTGGTCACCGCAGCCGGGACACCATCTTACTTCCTGGTCGCTTTTGAAGTCTGCCGGAGTATATTTGTAATCTGCCATGGCTTTATTTCAGTAAAGAGTGAAACTTGTTCGTGAGCTCGGTCACCGTGAACGGCTGGCCTTCGCACTTGTTGTACTGTTCGTAGTCGAATTGCTGCAATTTGCCGCGCAGGTAGTTGGCGAACTGTCCTTCGTTGAGCTCGCAAACCACGATCTTCTTGAAGCGCTTGAAGATGTCGGCGACGCCGTGCGGCAGCGGGTTGATGTAGTTGAAGTGGCAGAGCGAAACTTTCTTGCCTTCGGCACGCATTTTATCGACGGCATTCTGCAGGTGTCCGCGTGTACCGCCCCAACCTACTACGAGCAGATCGCCTTCCGGGTCGCCGTAAACCGTCTGGTGCGGGATGTAGTCGGCGATCTTGGCGATTTTCGCGGCACGCAGGTTCGTCATTTCCTGGTGATTCTGTGGGTCGATCGAGATACTGCCTTTCAGCTTGTCTTTCTCCAGTCCGCCTACACGGTGCTCCAGACCTGCTTTGCCGGGGAATGCCCAACTGCGTGCCAGCTTCTCGTTGCGGGCGTAGGGCATGAAAGGGCCTCCGTCCTCGGTTTTGTCGATGATCGGCGGGTTGATGGTCGGGTAATCCTTCATCGAAGGGATCTTCCACGGTTCGGAACCGTTGGCGATGAATCCGTCCGAGAGAAGCACTACCGGCGTCATGTGCTCCATGGCGATACGACCGGCCTCGAATGCGTAGTGGAAGCAGTCGCTCGGCATCGAGGCGGCGATGACCGCTACCGGGCTTTCTCCGTTGCGGCCGTAGAGGGCCTGCTGAAGGTCGCTCTGCTCGGTCTTGGTCGGAAGACCCGTCGAGGGGCCGCCGCGCTGTACGTCCACGACTACCAGCGGAAGCTCGGTCATCACGGCCAGACCCAATGCCTCGCTCTTGAGCGAAAGACCGGGACCCGACGTGGTCGTCACGGCGAAGTTACCGGCGAACGAAGCACCGATGGCCGTACAGATACCCGCGATTTCGTCTTCGGCCTGTACGGTTTTCACACCGAGGTCCTTACGTTTGGCGAGTTCCTCGAGAATGACGGTAGCCGGAGTGATGGGGTACGAACCGCAGAAGAGGGGCAGACCGCTCTTCTCGGATGCGGCGCAAAGACCCCATGCCGTTGCGACGTTACCGCTGATCGACCGGTAAGTGCCTTTCTCCATCTGGCCCGATGCGACGGTATATGTATTGGCGAACTGATGCGTGTTGGCGGCATAGTTGTAACCGGCGTCGATAAGATC
>OINY01000321.1_pt1 | contig 11911 bp, 9 predicted proteins | sample 1585421 | NCBI WGS metagenome assembly OINY01 (sample SAMN02674697, study PRJEB24791) | human gut metagenome, SKBSTL033 | isolation source: stool | host: Homo sapiens | place: USA
CCTATTTGGTTCCGTTTATCAAGTACAGCCACGCCGTTTCACTGATGGAAAAAGGCAGCTTTGATGAGGCAACTGCCGCGTTTGAAGAAATGGGCGACTACAAAGACGCGCCGGAGAAAATTGGAGAATGTGCAGAGCTGAAAGAACAGGCGCGTTTGGAAGCCGCTTATCAGGATGCGGTAGCTTTGATGGAAAATAAAGAATATGACAAAGCTATTTCCGCTTTTAAAGCAATAGAAGATTATAAGGATGCAAAAGACAAAATAAGTGAATGTGTAAAGTTAAGAGAACAGGTACGTTTAGAAACGGACTACCAAGAGGGACTCAACTTAAAAGCAAGCGGAAGTTATGACAAAGCTATCTCAAAACTTGAGTCTGTTCACGGTTATAAGGACAGTGAAGACCAAATTAAAGAAATAAAATTCATGCAGGCGCAGGGCTTTTTTGACCAAACGAGCTACGAGACAGCTGCCGACATTTTCAAAGGACTTGGGGACTACCCAAACGCAGAGGAGATGTGGAAAGAGTCTGTTTATCAACAGGCTTTACAGCTGGCAAATGTTTATAACTCTGAAGAAACATATATTATATCTTCCGGCTATTTCTCCGATTCCGATTCAATTTATTCACTTTTGGAGTCCATTAAAGGCTATAAAAAGGCAGATGATTGGCTGGACAAGTTCTTCCTTTTACAAACGGCTAAGACCGATGAAAATGAAAGAGTCGATTTTGCTTATATTAGCTCGCCTACGGAATTCAAGCCCTATTTTGACGGAACTTACTATTACGAATATCAAAATGAAGACGGCACGCCTTCAAGTAGGACTACAACTAACGGTAGAGAATCCGAATTATTCTATGAAAACGGCGAGATTGTTCACGAAAGGATAAAAAGCAGTATTTCTGATACCGTTGAAGATCATTACTATCAGTACGAACATAATTCAGATGGTCAAGTAATTAAAAGGACACACACTTACCCCTATTGGGATGACTCAACCGCCACATCTGTTACAACATACAAATACGATAAAAACGGCAATGTGATAGAAGAAAAAGAAACCAATGATAAAAACTCCAGCACTACTACTCACACCTATAAATATGACGATGACGGTCACATGATAGAGGATATTCGCAAGAGTGACGGTGACACACCTGTTAACACAACAACTACTTATGATTATTCCGACCCCACGCGTGTTTGCCGTATATATGAACCAGGCAACCACACAAAGGAAACTGACTACATGTATTATAGCTGGGTGTGTTTGCGCAAGGACTTACCTAAAGCGGGGGAGTAAATATGACTACAAATGAAGCATGTGAAAAATTCGGACTGGAAAAGAAAGAGCTTTATAAGCGAATAAAAGCCGGCATGATACCCGGTGTAGTGAAAAAAGGCAGAATGTTCGTAATACCGAACGAGACGCCGTTTATTCCCTCAGAGCAAGAAATACGGACTTTTCTGCTTCAAATTTTGAAATTCAAAAATAACCCCAGTTATGTCTTTTCGCGTAGGCTCTGCCAAACAGACAAAGACCTTAAGGACGTGCTGCATTATTTGTATTGCCGCGGGTTTGTGGGCGAGGACGTTTCTGTTACAGACCCCTCTGATGCCCTTAACCAAATCAAACTGACCGACGCGGGATTTGAATACATCATTCATACGAGCTCACGAAAAAAGACGGAGATCCATTTAAATGCTCCTATAAATTTTAATTTTGGCCTATCACTTACCCCAAGTCTCGAATTTTGAATATAGGATAGAAAAAGCGCCCGCAGAAGATGATTCTGCGGGCGCTTGGGTTTGGGGTTAGTTTTCGTTTAAGGGGTTGGGGCCGGCGCCTACGTCGTAGATCTGGATATAGAACTGCGAATTGGAGACGAGGAGCATATAGGCGGGGTCGTAGCTGCGGATGGGATAGAGCGTATCGTAGGCTTTGCGCACCTCGCCGTTTGCGAGCTGCTGTGCGCCGAGGCGGTAAGTCGCCTCCGTGACGCGGGAGGCGGCGTCGCCGTAATCGCCGGCGGCCTTGAACTCCGCGATGGCGTTTTCGTAATCGGCGTTGTTGTAATACTGCTCCGCTTTCAGCGCGTGGATGCGCAGAAGCTGCGTCGGGCAGTCTTCATACTCGCCGAGCTTTGCGAAAATTTCGGTCGCCTTGTCGTACTCTCCGTCTTCGACGAGCTTTAATGCCTGCGCGTAGTAGGCGGCGTCAATCTTCGGAAGAAGGTCTTTATCGGTGACATACTCAAAATAGGTAAGTGCTTTTTCTTCGTCGCCCTTTTCGTAGAACGCGATGCCTTTATCACAGAATGCGGCCTGCATTTTCTTATTCTGCTCCGCGTTGACTTCTTTAAAATGCGCGGCGGCAGACTTTAAGTTATCCGCTTCGAGGGCCTTCATGCCGAGCTCATAGTGACAGGTCTCGATTTTTTCGGCGGCATCCTTGTAATCCTTGAGGGGCTCAAGGAGATTTAACGCGTCTTCGTATGCGCCGCTTTCAAACGTCTTTACGGCACGGCGGTACTCGGCCTCGGTAATCCGATCTTTGCTGTCTTCGTAATCGCCGAGGGCGGTGAAGGCTTCGATGGCTTCTGCGAATTTCTCGTTTTCGAGCAGGTCGCAGGCTTTTTTGTACTCTGCCTCCGTGATACGGGCGGCGCTGTCGCTGTATCCGTCGAGCGCCGTGAACGCGGTGATGGCTTCGTCATACTTGCCGGCTTCGAGCAAGGCGGCGGCATCGTTATAGTGGTTCTGCGGGATGATGTAGACGATGAGCACCACGACGAACGCGGCGATGAGGACGGCGAGCGGAATGGAAACGGACAGGAAAATTTTGCGGTGGAGCCGCTTTTTGCGGGCAGCTTCCTCAGCGGCAGCCTTTTCCTCTGCCGCTTTGCGGGCGGCAGCTTCGGCGGCGGCTTTTTCCTCTGCCGCTTTCTTTTCTGCGGCGATGCGGGCGGCCTCGGCCTTTTCAGCTTCAGCCTTGTTATAGGCTTCGAGGTTTTCTTTCAGCTTTTCTTCGTCTTCAAACAGTGCGTGCTGGGGCCCGTACTCGGCACCGCAGGCGGCGCATTTTTCTTCATCTTTGTGGTTCACTTCGCCGCAGGCGCACATCCAGAGGTCTTTGTATTCCTGCGGGACGAACTGCGCCGCAGCTTCTTTATCCTCTGCCATTTCGGTGAAATCGCGCTGATACTGTGCGCGGAGGTCTTCGTCCTCCATGACGTCCGCGATTTTCGCCTGTTCGGGGAGATTTTCAAACAGCAGTGAGGCACTGCCGTTCCAGAACATGTCTTCGCCCTCGAACTGCACCTTCTTAATGGCGACGGAGAAGCTGTACGCGGCATCATCAACGTCGATCTCCTCGTCTGCGCCGAAGACCGCATCGCGGCCCAAAATAGGCACGAGATAGCGGCGGTCGCGCACGACGGCGAGCTCGTTTGTGGCTTTGTCGAAAATGTGGATATCGACATAAACGCTCGTCACGGCACGGGGGTCGATATTGCGGAATGCGAGACGCAGGAATGTGCGCGGGGAAGCCGCTTCTTCCTGCTCTGCGGGGAGAGTAGCTTCCGCAGTTTCGGTCTCTTCCGCTTCGGCGGACGCGGTGGGCTCTTCCCGGTACAGCGCGCCGCTTTGCAGCAAGACCGGGCAGGACTCTCTATATTGATTTTTCAGTTCAAAAAGCGGCTCAAAATCGGCCATAGTTTCTTTCCGTCCTTTTTATCTGCTTATCGTCGAAGCCGTTGTGGCTTCGACGGTTTTCATACAATACATACTCAGTTTAATTATACCTGATTAGGGCGAAAAAGCAAGGAAAAAGTGCGTGGGTGGGGAGAAAGTTTTGGACAAAAGAAAGGTGCTGTGAGGTTTGCTAGTGCAGTGTATTAAAAAAGGGCGGCACAAAGCCGCCCTTTCAGGAAACCCATGCAACTGGGTTTCCTACGGCTAAACAGTCCACCGGACTGTTTAGCCTACCTTCCTAGTTTTTGCGAACGCAACAGGGTTTCGCCATTTGCAAATGGCGACCAAAGGTTTCTCCTTTGGAATCCACAACCGAACGAGAAGTTCGGTTTCAACTTCTTTGAAAAAAGTTGGATCAAAAACTTTTAACCAAGGTTGCCGTCAGCTTGTTCTCTTACTTCAAGAACGGCAGCTTGCCGATGATGGCGGCGTCCTTTGCTTTGCCGCTGCATACCTGGAAGAAGCAGATGATGCGCACGACGAAGAGAATTGCAATGCAGACAGCGCCGGCAATCGGCACAATGAACGTGAAAGCAAGCACAGCGGAAACGATGAGCAGCAGGGTGCTGACGATGTCGAGCTTCAACGCCTGACGGGAATGGAACGCCGCGTATTTGCTCTGCGGTGCCGCAAGCAGTGCGATGATGATGCCGACGGTGCCGAGAATGTACGCCGCCATGGCGATGACCTTATTCTGGGAGACATCCTCCGGGTCGAACTCTGCGGTGTGATCTGCCGGGTCATACACAGGCTGCTGGGGATAGACCGGCTGCTGGTATACGGGCTGCTGCGGGTAAACCGGCGGCTGGGGCTGCTGCTCGGGTGCCTGCGGCTGTGCTGCCGGCTGCTCCGGAGTCCGGGTGGGCTGTGCCTGTGCCGCTACGGGCGCACCGCAAGCTGCGCAGAAAGTGCCGTTTTCGGGGATCTGTGCTCCGCATTTTTCACAAAAAGCCATAAATTTCTACCGTCCTTTCGCGCAGATACCCGCAGTCGACATGCCGTCGCCGTTTCGCCGCGCATCAATTTTTATTGTTTTTATTATAACAAATTCGATTTCGGTTGTAAATGCTTGTCAGGAAATTTTAAGAAAACGTCAGCCGCTCTTCCTATGTTCTGTCTGCGGCTGCGAAAGCGCGTGAAGCATACGCATTTTTCCAAAATCAAGCCCGGCTTTTAAACTGCTGGGGGGAAAGGCCGGTTTGGGTTTTGAAGGCTTTGTAGAATGTGGAATAATCGGAAAAGCCGCACTCGCGGCCGGCTTCTACGGCAGGGATGCCTTCGCGCAGCATACGGCGGGCATGGGTGAGCCGAAGCGCCATGATGTAGGCGTACACGGTGGAATTGGTATATGCTTTAAAGTGGCGGTTTAAGTACGATTTGCTGACAAAGAACTCTGCGGCGATGTCTTCGAGCGTTAAAGGCTCGCCGAAATGCTCCGTGATATAGCGAATGACCTGCGGGATGACCTGTGTTTCATTGCGGTGCGTGGTATCGATAACGCCGTAGGAGCGGAAGATCGTCCACAGGTACAGCTCTACGGCGCCGGCGCAGAACTTAGGGTCGGTATCGTTTTTCTGCATATACAAGAGCTTTTTTAAGAGCGCCGTAACGAACACCGTTTCATCGCCGCGAAAAGGCACGCAGTATCCGTGCTCCCCCACCTTTTGCAGGTTTTTTTGCAGGTCACCCGCGGGGCTGTCGATGCTTTGTAGGTACTGCGGGGTGATCCACAGCACCATGCGCTCATAGGCGGCGTGTTCGTTTGCGATGACGGGGCGGTGCATTTTGCCGGCGGGAATGATGAGCAGATCGCCGGGGCAAAGGTCGTAGACCTGATCTTCAATATAATACGTCACGCTGCCGTCCAAAAAGTAATAGAGCTCCAAAAAATCGTGCGCGTGAAACTCCATGGTGCGAAAATAGGGGTCTCGATTGTGTGAAAGCTGAAAATCTTGCCGCAGCATTTCGTCATTTTTACCTGTTTCCACGTTTTTCACCCTCTTTCTTTAGAGAAATCATAGCACAGTTTGCGCCGATTTGCAATATATGTGCCGCAATATATCATTTATTTTGCAATTCATCGTGCTATACTTACAGTAGCAGCGGTGGGGAAACTTTGCCTTTTTCTGCCGCCCGAAAGGAGTTTATTCAGATGCGAAACGATCTGTTTTTGAAAAGCGATGTTGCTAAGAATTTATATGACGCGGTGCGCGACCTGCCGATCGTCGACTACCACTGCCATCTCTCGCCGAAGGAGATTTTGGAGGACAGGGAATTCCCGGATATTGCGCAGATCTGGCTGGGCGGCGACCACTACAAGTGGCGTTTGATGCGTGCCTGCGGCGTGCCGGAGGCGCTCATCACAGGCGGCGCGGAGCCGCGCGAGAAGTTCCGCGCGTGGGCGGCGTGCCTCGAGACTGCGATGGGCAACCCGCTTTATGTGTGGTCACACATGGAGCTTTCGATGTTTTTCGGCATTGAAGACACGTTGACAGCGGAAAGTGCGGACGATATTTTTGACCGCGCGAACGCGTATATCAAGGAGCACCACCTCTCCCCGCGCAAACTGATGCTGCAAAGCCATGTGGAGCTTGTGGCGACAACGGACGACCCGGCAGATTCTTTGGAATACCACAAGGAAATTGCGAAGGAGAAGAACTTCCCGGTGCGCGTGGTGCCCTCGTTCCGCACGGACGCAGCGCTGAACATTTGCCGCGCGAACTATCGCGACTACGCCTTGCACCTCGGCGAAGTGTGCGGTTTTAGTGTAGAGACGCTCGACGACCTGAAAGCAGCGCTTTCAAAGCGGCTTGATTTCTTCTGCGAGAACGGCTGCCGCGTGAGCGATATCGGCATTGAGGGCTTCCCGAAGGAAGACAAAAGCTGCGATGCCGCGGAGACGTTTAAAAAGGCGCTGAAGGGAAAGACAATCCCGGAAAACGAGTTCCGTAATTTTCTATTTGAAATGTATGTGTATTTGGCGCACGAATACAAGGCGCATAATGTGACGATGCAGCTGCACCTGAACGTAAAGCGCAACGCATGCACGCGGCTGTTTGAGACCGTGGGTCCGGACGCCGGCGGCGATTGCGTGGGCGACCCGATCCCGGAGCGCGAAGTTGCAGTACTTTTGGACACGATGGACCGCAGGGATTCGCTGCCGCACACAATCTTATACACGCTGGAGCCTTCGATGTATATGGCGCTTGCGACGACGGCGGGCAGTTTTAAGGGCGTTGTGCCCGGCGCAGCGTGGTGGTTCTGTGACCACAAGCGCGGCATGGAGGAGCTGTTGAACATTATGGCGGAAACCGGCCACCTTGGGCAGTTTACCGGCATGCTGACGGACAGCCGCAGCTTCCTTTCCTATGCGCGCCACGATTATTTCCGCCGTGTGCTGTGCAACAGGGTTGCGGAAGAGCTTATGGACGGCACGTTCCTCAGCGAAAAGGCGGCGCTGAAGCTGCTGACCGACCTTTGCGTGGAAAACAGCCGCAAGCTATTCGGCGAATAAGAGTCACGTTATAACAAGGAGGAATTTCCTATGAATATTGTCATTACCGGCGCGGGCGGCGTGCTTTGCAGCGCTTTTTCCCGCGCGCTTGCCGCAGACGGGCACAAAATCGCACTGCTTGACCTCAACTTGGAGGCTGCGGAGCGCGAGGCGGAGGGTATCCGCAAGGCGGGCGGTGAGGCCATTGCCGTGCAGACGAATGTGCTGGACAAAGAGAGCCTGAAAAAGGCGCATGACGTTGTGCTGGAAAAATTCGGCCCGTGTGAGGTGCTCATCAACGGTGCGGGCGGCAACAACCCGAAGGGCACCACGACGAGCGAGTATTTCAGCAAAGAAGATATGCTGGACGAAAACGCGCGGTCGTTCTTTGACCTTGACCAGGACGGCGTTTCGTTCGTGTTCAACCTAAACTTTCTCGGCACGCTGCTGACGACGCAGGCATTTGCGACCGACATGCTGGAAACAGGCGGCTGCATTGTGAATATCTCCTCGATGAACGCGTTTACGCCACTGACGAAGATTCCGGCGTACAGCGGTGCCAAGGCAGCGGTCTCGAACTTCACGCAGTGGCTGGCGGTACACTTTGCAAACTGCAACATCCGCGTGAACGCCATTGCGCCGGGCTTCTTTGCAACGAACCAGAACCGCACCTTGCTCTTTAACGAGGACGGCAGCCTGACCCCGCGCAGCCACAAAATCATCTCGCAGACCCCGATGGGCCGCTTCGGCGAGCCTGAAGAGCTGCTCGGCACACTGCGCTTCCTCATCGACAATGACGCGTCCGGTTTTGTGACCGGCATCACGATCCCGGTGGACGGCGGTTTCTCCGCGTACTCCGGCGTATAATCTGACTTTTGGGAGGAATTTTTCATGATCATCGGTGCACAGGGCTTCACCATCCGCGACTATGCGCAGAACGAAGCCGACTTTAGAGAGACGGCGAAAAAACTGCACGACATCGGCTACAAGACTTTGCAGGTCTCTGCGTTTGGCGACATTGACCCGCATATCATCCGCGAGATTTGCGATGAAAACGGGCTTTCCATCATCATTACGCATACGAACCCGCAGCTCATTCTGGAGAACACCGAAAAGGTGATTGAGAACCACCGCATTTTCGGTACGAACCACGTGGGCATCGGCATGATGCCGCAGAAATACACGGGCTCGCTGGAAGGTATGCGCGCGTTTTTGAAGGATTTCGGCCCCGCTGCCGACAAGCTGCACGACGCGGGCATGAAGCTGCATTACCACAACCACGGCTTTGAATACGAGAAATTTGACGGCAAGTGCCTCATCGACCACATGGCGGAGGAGACCGACCCGGCAAAATGGGGCTTTATTTTGGACGTTTATTGGACGCAGTACGGTGGGCGCTCGCCGCAGGTACAGATTGAAAAAATGGCGGGACGCATTGACGTCATCCACTTTAAGGACATGAAGATGCACGGCCACGAGCAGCGCTTTGCAGCCGTGATGGACGGCAACATGGACTTTGTGTCTATTATTGATGCATGCGAAAAGACAGGCATTCAATACGCGATGATCGAACAGGACAACTGCTACGACCGCAACCCGTTTGACGAGCTGAAGCTGAGCGCCGAAAACCTGCTTCGTGCCGGCTGCACGTTCTAAGGAGGGCATATGACACAGTTTACACTTTCCGCGTTTGCAGACGAAGTCTCGCCGGAGTTTGACCGGCAGATTGCGGCGCTGCACCGCAAGCATATTCCGCTGATGGAAATCCGCGGCGTGGACGGCAAGGGCATTTTAGACCTGACGGACGAGGAGCTTGATGTTGTTGAAAAAAAGCTTGCGGCGGGCAATATCGGCATTTCCGCCATCGGCTCGCCCATCGGCAAGATCGGCATTGAGGACGACTTTGCACCGCACTTTGAGAAATTCAAGCGCGCTGTGGAGATTGCGAAAAAGCTGCACACCACGCGCATTCGCATGTTCAGCTTCTATATTCCGGAGGGCAAAAATCCGGAGATTTATCACGATACCGTGATCGAGCGAATACAGGAAATGGTGGACTACGGCGAAGCAAATGGCGTACACTGCTGTCACGAGAATGAGAAGGGCATTTACGGCGACACGCTCAAGCGCGTGGAGAAGCTGCACGAAACCATTCCGGCGCTGCGGTGCGTATTTGACCCCGCAAACTACATTCAGTGCGGCGATGACCCGGCGGTGAACTTTAAGGCGCTCGCACCGATCATCGACTATATGCACATCAAAGACGCGCTGTTCAAGGACGGCAGCGTGGTGCCTGCGGGTGAGGGCGACGGCTCTGTGCCGAGCATTTTAAAGGCGCTGGCGGAAACGGGTAAGCCGTACATGCTGACATTGGAGCCGCATTTGTACGATTTCAGCGGCTTGCAGAATTTGCAGGGCGAGGACGTTCTGCATAAGCGCGTATATAAAGATGCGGACGAAGCGTTTGATGTGGCTTCCGACGCGCTGCACGATATTTTGAAAACCATCGAATAACAGAAAGAAGGCAATTTAATGAGCGAAACAGTAAAGGTCGGCATTGTCGGCATCGGCAACATGGGTTCGGCGCACGCAAAGAGCATTTTCTCCGGCAATATCAAGGGTATGGAGCTTGCCGCCGTGTGCGATATTGCGGAATCGAAGCGCCTTTGGGCGGACGAAAATCTGCCCGGCGTACCGTGCTATGAAGACTACAAGGAAATGATTGACAGCGGCGTGTGTGACACGGTGATCGTGGCGACACCGCATTACTTCCATTCCCCCATTGCGATCTATGCTTTTGAAAAGGGCAAGAACGTGCTGACGGAGAAGCCTGCCGGCGTTTACACGAAGCAGGTGGAGGAAATGAATGCGGCCGCGAAAAAATCCGGCAAGGTGTTCGGCATCATGTACAATCAGCGCACGAACCCGAAGTTCCAGAAAATGCGCGAGATCGTGCAGAGCGGCGAGCTGGGTGAACTGAAACGCTGCATTTGGATCATTACGAACTGGTACCGCACGCAGGCATACTACGACAGCGGCACGTGGCGTGCGACGTGGGCAGGCGAAGGCGGCGGCGTGCTGCTGAACCAGTGCCCGCATCAGCTTGACTTGTGGCAGTGGATCTTCGGCATGCCGAACCGCGTGATGGGCCACTGCAAGTACGGCCATTGGCACAACATTGAGGTTGAGGACGAAGTGACGGCTTACGCCGAGTACCCGAACGGTGCGACGGGCGCGTTCATCACCACGACGGGTGAGTGCCCGGGCACGAACCGTTTGGAGATTACAGGCGACAAAGGCAAGCTTGTTTGGGAAGAAGGCAAGCTGACCTGGTGGAAGCTCGCCGTGCCGGAGCGCGAATTCTGCGTGACGTGCAAAGAGGGCTTTGCGCAGCCCGAAATGACCGTGACCGAAGTGGAAACGGACAACATTGAGCTTGGGCATAACGGCATTCTGCAGAACTTCACAAACGCTATTCTGTACGGCGAAGAGCTGCTGGCGCCGGGCTATGAGGGCATTAACGGCCTGAATATCTCGAACGCCATTCACCTTTCCGACTGGACGGGCAAGCCGCAGGCTGTGCCGGTGGACGGCGAGCTGTTCCTGAAATATTTAAACGAGCGCAGAGCGACCTCGCACGTGAAGGAAGAGAAGGAAGACAGCGGCAAGATTGCAGACCTTTCCGGCACGTATAACGACCGCTGGAAGGTAAGATAAGGCTGAATGACTTGTCGTTCAGCTATGGTGATGAAAAAGCACGCAGATTGAATTTGTCTGCGTGCTTTTGTTTTGAATGTGGGATTTCCGTACAGCTTAAAATTATCCGTGCATAAAAACAATATGCAAAAGCGCCGCTTCCGGGATGAACCGAAAGCGGCGCTTTCTATGCGTTAAATCTTACGATTTAAGTTTTGATTAAGCCTTGGTGCGCTCTTCGAGGCCGTTGAGCTCGTCTCTGAGCTCCTGCGGGAGCTTGTCGCCGAACTTCTTGTAGAATTCCTCTACGCCGGCAGCTTCCTTAGCCCACTTAGCGTTATCAACCTTGAGGATGGAAGCGAGCTTCTCCTCATCGAAGTCCTTGAGGCCTTCGAGGTTGATGTCTTCCGGCTTCGGAACGTAGCCGATTGCTGTCTCAACAGCGTCAACTTCGTTATCGCAGCGCTTGAGGATCCACTCGAGAACACGGAGGTTGTCACCGAAGCCCGGCCAAATGAAGTGGCCGTCTTCGTCGACACGGAACCAGTTGACGTTGAAGATCTTCGGAGCCTTGTCGCCGAGCATCTCGCCCATTTCGATCCAGTGCTTGAAGTAGTCGCCCATGTTGTAGCCGCAGAACGGGAGCATAGCCATCGGGTCACGACGGACAACGCCGACTGCACCTGCAGCAGCTGCGGTGGTCTCGGAGCCGGTGATGGAACCGATGAAGACACCGTTGTTCCAGCTTCTGGACTGGTAAACCAGCGGAACCGTATCCGGACGGCGGCCGCCGAAGACGATAGCGGAGACCGGAACACCCTGCGGGTTCTCAAACTCGCTGGAGAGGCACGGGCAGTTAGCGGTAGGAGCGGTGAAGCGGCTGTTCGGATGAGCCAGCTTGTTGCCAGCAGCAATATACTCGGGGCCGTTTACCTTAGCGCCCTTCCACTCTTCTGCGTTGACCGGCG
>OINY01000325.1_pt1 | contig 11737 bp, 6 predicted proteins | sample 1585421 | NCBI WGS metagenome assembly OINY01 (sample SAMN02674697, study PRJEB24791) | human gut metagenome, SKBSTL033 | isolation source: stool | host: Homo sapiens | place: USA
TTCCTACATGGGTGCCACCGATGTAAAGGCTATCGAAGAACTGCGCCAGCTGCCTAATACGAAAATCAAGGTCAGCTACGACACCAAGCGCACCCGGCTCCACGCAAAGACGTATGTGTTCTACCGGGACACCGGTTTTACAACAGCCTATGTCGGCTCGTCCAACCTGTCCAACGCGGCCATTTCCAGCGGACTGGAATGGAACGTCAAAGTGACCCGGAAAGACCTACCGGAGACCATCGATAAGATTGCCGCCACCTTTGAAAGCTACTGGAACGCCGGCGAGTTTGAGTACTACAACGAAGGTCAGCGGGAGCGCCTTGCGCGGGCCCTGAAAGCCGAAAAGTACAGCGAGACCGACCACAGCGGCATTTACACGCTGGACATTCTGCCGTATTCCTACCAGCAGGAAATTCTGGACAAGCTGGAAGCCGAACGCACCGTGCGCGGGCACAATCGCAATCTGGTGGTTGCCGCCACCGGCACCGGCAAAACGGTCATCTCGGCGCTGGATTACAAGCGGTTCTGTAAACAGCATCCCGGCAAGCCCTGCCGGCTGCTGTTCGTGGCGCATCGAGAAGAAATCCTGAAACAGAGCCTGTACACTTTCCGTGCCGTGTTGAAAGATGCCAATTTCGGCGAACTGTTGGTCGGCAATTACAAAGTGGACAGCATTGAACACCTGTTTATTTCCATCCAAACCTTCAACTCGCAGGATTTTACCGCCAAGACCGGGGCTGATTTCTACGATTATATCGTGGTGGACGAATTCCACCATGCCGCCGCGCCCACCTATCAGAAGCTGTTGGAGTATTATCAGCCACAGATTTTGTTGGGCCTGACTGCCACACCGGAGCGTATGGACGGCAAGAGCATTCTGGATTATTTCGGTGGGCGCGTTGCCGCCGAGATTCGCCTGCCGGAAGCCATTGACCGGAAACTGCTGTGCCCGTTCCAATATTTCGGCGTGACCGATACGGCCGACCTGAGCAGTCTGAAATGGCGCACCGGCGGTTATGATAAGGCCGAACTGTCCAACCTGTACACCTTCAGCGGCATGGTAGCACAGCGCCGCGCTGACCTTGTGGTGAATTCTATCCTGAAATATGTCACCGATATTGACGAGGTAAAGGGGCTTGGCTTCTGCGTTTCCATCGAGCACGCCCGGTTCATGGCGGACTATTTTAACACCCACGGCATCCCGTCCATAGCGCTGACCGGCGATTCTTCCGATGAGGAGCGCAACACCGCCAAACAGCGGCTCATTTCCGGGGAGATTCGTTTCATTTTTGTGGTGGACATTTACAACGAAGGCGTGGACATCCCGGAAGTCAACACCGTGCTGTTCCTGCGCCCCACCGAGTCGCTGACCGTGTTTTTGCAGCAGCTGGGCCGCGGCCTGCGTCTGGCTGAAAACAAGGAATGCCTGACCGTGCTGGACTTCATCGGGCAGGCAAACAAGAAGTACAATTTCGAGGAAAAGTTTACGGCCCTGCTCTCCAACACCACCCACAGCGTCAGCCGAGAGATTAAAGAGGGTTTTGTCTCTGCGCCCAAGGGCTGTTATATCCAGCTGGAAAAGATCGCCGCAAAATATGTGCTGGACAATATCAGCGCCTCCTATGACCGCACCTCCGGGCTTATGGCGCGGGCAACTGCCTTTACCGAGGATACCGGTCTACCCCTGACACTCAGGAACTTCCTCGACTACTATCATCTTGACCCGCGTGCAATTTACAGCAAAAAGGTCTGCTTCAGCCGGCTGTGCGTCCGCGCAGGGGCGGCATCCGATTTTGCAGAACCTTTGGAAGAGAGCATGACCAAAGCCCTTGCACGCTTTGCAGTCGTGGATTCCCGCAGGTGGATCCGTTTTTTGCTGGAGCTTCTGCCAAAGTTGGACAACACCGACTTTGCGGCTCTATCGCCAGTAGAGAAGCGGATGCTGCAGATGTTCTATGTGACCCTCTGGGGCAAAACTGCAGAAAGCTGGGAGGATGAAGAAGTTCTCGATAACCTGTATGCTCTCTCGGACAGTCCCGTTTTGCTGGGGGAGCTGCAGGCACTTTTGCAGTATCAATATGACCGCATCGATTTTATTGACGAGCCGGTGGATGTGGGCTTTGATTGTCCGCTGGATTTGCACTGTACTTATACCCGTGACCAGCTGCTGGTGGCGTTGGACTTTTTGAAGCCTGCCACTGTCCGCGAGGGCGTGAAGTGGCTGCCGGAAAAGCAGCTGGACGTATTCTTTGTGACCCTGAACAAAGCGGACAAGGATTACTCCCCCACCACCATGTACAAGGATTATTCCATCAACGAAAGCCTTTTCCACTGGCAGAGCCAGAGCACCACCGCCGAAAACTCTGCCACCGGGCAGCGCTACATCCATCACCGGGAAAAAGGAAGCCGGGTGCTGCTGTTCGTGCGCGAGTTCAAGGCAGAGGCCCGTTTTGGCGGTGCCGCCGCTTATACCTACCTTGGCACCGTGAACTATGTCCGGCACGAAGGTTCCCGCCCGATGAACATCACATGGAAGCTCGACCGACCCATTCCGGCACGGTTCCTCAAAAAGACCAACAAACTGATCGTGGGGTAAAGATAATGAAAATCATTCGCGTTGTCGCGGCCGTCATCTGCGACTCCATCCAGACCAAACACAAAATTTATGCCACCGCCCGCGGCTACGGCGACTACAAGGGGCAGTGGGAATTTCCAGGCGGCAAAATTGAGCCGGGTGAAACTCCGCAGCAGGCACTGAAACGAGAAATCAAAGAAGAACTGGATACTGAAATTGCGGTGCTCGATAAGATTGGCACCATCGAATACGATTATCCGGCATTTCATCTTTCCATGGACTGCTTCTGGTGCGAGGTCCTTTCCGGTGACCTTGTTCTGAAAGAAGCCGAGGCCGCGCGCTGGCTGACAAAGGACGAACTGGGTTCTGTACATTGGCTCCCGGCTGACCAGACGATTCTAGAACGGATTCGAGCGACATTGGGATGAAATCTATCGTCCAGATTTTTATTGTTGCAATTTTACAAAAATTACCAATTTGCTGTATGGGGATCAATTATACATTTAAATTAAAAATCGGTTCTTTATTATACTCAACAGCTACAGAAGCCTTGCGTTATTCAATCCACAATATTTATCATTGAATATATCAACTATCACTACAAAAGCATGGATGCATCTCCGTAATGTTAGAGAAACACCTATGCTTATTTTCAGTTCAAATATTTAAGCTGAAAGCTTCTATGCGTAAAATCAAATTCCATTACTTTGCATTTCAAGATGTCTCCTGGTTTGATTTTCGAATAAACATCGTACGGAAATGAGTACTTGGGTTCCAAGCTTGAAATGAATCCTTTTACATCTTTATCAGCAATCGTACAAACTACACCGCCACTATTTTTACTAACCACACATGCATCTACATCCATATCAACTGTAAAATAATCAATCTCACTGATTGTCTTTTTAAGGTTTTCATCTGCCTGAATCCATTGTTCAACAGCATGAAGCGAATCATTCAAATCAACAGAACTTATAATTGCTTTTTCCGACACTAGTTCGTCACTATTTGTCAAATATTCCTTTCGATATTCAATCAAATAATTCACCAAATCTCTTGCATTTAGTGCAACAACAAGTTTCGAATCACTTTCATGAAATTTAAGTCGATTAGATATACGCGTCATAACCTCAGTGTTTTTAAAGAGAGTATCTTCTGCGCATGCCGAAAGATACGAAACGTTTCTTAACATTTGCAAATGTAAGGCACCCGGGATAGTAATCTTAACCAAATCGCCTTCCTCAATTGGCATCGCCGAATTTTCACAAAGCACTAAATTCTTCCTTGCCAAGTAAGCCAATTCACGATAAATAACAGCAAGGCTATGACCATATACCTGCAAGCTTCGTGCAAGCTCTGACACTTGAAATAGACCTTTATCACCCGTTGGACCACTCAGTGCTTGCACTTGATATAGCCAATTCAATATATCGGCACGAACAAACGGATCCGGAAAATCGTCATTGTAATCAGATGCAAACAAATTCACAAAATTCGATTCATCACCGTTATAAAAACGACGGTTCTTACGAAGAAGGACATTTTCAAACCGATACGCAGGAATCTGCGCATCATCGCCAAGCACTCGCATTGCAAGAATATCCTTTTCCTTCATATGCCCGCTTTTACAGAAATCTTCAAAAATTTGAATGCCATTACGTGTATTTTTGTCTGCTAATCTATAGAACAAATTTGCGACCCAACGATCTTTGCGAATAGCAACTATAATATACTTGAAATATTCAATAAGTTCAGATCGTTTGACTGCAACTCGCATACCATTTTCCAGTATATAGGTATTACTGCTCTGTTCGGTTATTCTTGTGATATAGTCAAGTCGAGCTTGAAGTACTCTCAATAAATCTGGTGGATCAATTCTAAAAACGAGATCCCTCACTACAGTATCAAGCGGTGGTTCGGATTTATATGTATCATAAGTCGCATCACGCATAGGCAGAATTACAATACATTTATATTGTGCACGCAACCATTGTGCTACTTCAAACATTAGCAATTGCTCACCTTTGTTCCGTTTATCGCAATTATCCAATACCACAATAGGAATTTTGGCATAATTTTCCTTTATAAAAAATAGCAATGCCTCCAAATAAGAGTCCACATTTCTTATTGCTTCATTGAGAATTTTGTATAATTCTCTGTTTCGTTCTACATCGCTTCCGCACAACAATGAGCCTAATCCTTTGTCAAAGCGTGATATTTCACGCCTAAACACTCTCTTTATTACTCCAAAATCCTCAAAATCCAAATCATTATGCGTTTCTTTTATAGAATCAATAATCTGCTTTTTGAGCCAGTTATATATCTCGTTGTTTGATACGGGCGCCAAATTCATATTAATAAAAATCCACTCACATCTTGCTGCAAGTTCCGGATATTTTTCTTCTAGAAATGCATATCGGAAGTAACGTGTAAATGTTGTTTTTCCGCTTCCAACATTTCCGATTAGCAACATTAGAGAATAGGCTTCCTGGTTATTTAGTATTTTTTCCGAAAGTTTATCAACAAGCTCAACTGGTGTTTCGGTAGACAATGCTGTCGAATTCTTTCGACTAGGCAAATCAAAGCGTTTAATTTCTTTGTAGATTGGCTCGATATGTTGCTCACGCTTTGGAGATGGAATATATGCGTTTTTGACGATAACTGTTCGATCTTGTTCGGTTTCAGGATCAAATATTGATCTATTTTCAAATACTAATGTTCGCCCAAACGAATTCTCTACCATTTCTTCATTTTGGACACGCTTCCCGCCCAATTGTGATACTGGCGAATTAAACCGCGCATTTCCTCTCAAGTCCACATAGTACCTATTTGCCAAATTGAGAAGAGCTTCATGTGAACAATGCTCAACCAGTTCACAGAACAATTTGTTTTCAATATTGAAGTCACTATGAATTAGTCGTAAGACAGGCTCTGCTTGATCGACATATCCCATCCATGTTTCGCAACCATTTGACGCAATAATATACTGACACGCATTTATTTTGTGCGGAAAAGACGCATTGACCTCTTGTGCGTATAACCTAGCCTCAGAATAACCATTAGCCAGTAGCTCATTTGGAGCCTTCGCTTCTAGAATAAGCGTGGGAATGCCTCTAATTGCAACCAGATAGTCCGGGAAATAGTACTTTTGTTTTTGTCCTTTATCAATCAACTTCTTCCGGAGGATGTGCTTAGTTAAAATTTCCGAATCTTTTAATCCAAGTCCAATCGGCGTTTCTGCCTTCAGAAATGGATAAATAAACTTCTGCTCAACATCACTTTCTGTTATGATGTTCTCCAATTCGCAATACAGAGCCATTAAACCACTCCTTTTAGTGAATAATCAGACGATTAAAACATATCTTATGGTATAAGTATACTCTTCTTTACATCGCTAGTAAAGTCAAAATACTCATGGTTTTACGTGGAGTAACTTTCGTGACCTTGCAATTTCAAATCAAACAATACGGTTTTCATTTGTCCTTCATGGGATGTTTTCTCCCGCAAGCAGTGCCTTTGTGCGCACAAAGGCCAAAACCCGCACGGCATTGAAAATTTGCCGTGCGGGTTCTGCTTGTTGGGATGCAATCCCAGTCCCTATGAACATCACGTTCCGTGATGGCTGCGCACTCCTGTGGAGTGCTGAAAGAGCGTTTTGCAAAAACGCGTAGCCTGCATCCGTCGGATGCAGTTCAAGGGTTTGGGATTTCCCAACAAGCATTTTGCAACGCAAAATGGTCTTTGTATATACGAAGACACTGCTTGCTACGGCTATGAAAGCCTTTTGAATTGCAAAATAATTTTTCAGTTGCTATACTGGGCTTATCAAAGTTTTTTCGGGAGGACGCCGCAATGACCGCACAGACAATGCAAATCGGGAACAGACCTTGCCGCATTTGCGGCGAAGCCTATGCAGAATACCTACTGCTCCAAATGACCGGCGAACACGAACTGCAGAGTATGGACCATGAAGTGGCAATGATCGCGCAAAGCAGCCGGAATTTTCTGTTTGCGGCAATTCCCGTGGAAAGTTGGAATGATGCACTTTCTCCGTGGGAAGCCCCTGCGGTGTGGGGCAAAGAAAGCTTTGGCGGCAATGCGGCGGACACCCTGCGCTTTCTGACAGAGCAGGTCATTCCGTCACTGAAACAACAGTTTGATCTCCCGGAAAACGTCAAAATCATTCTGGGCGGCTACTCGCTGGCCGGGTTGTTTGCGCTGTGGGCATCCACCCAGACTGATTTGTTCTACGGTGTCGCCGCCGCCTCGCCCTCTGTATGGTTTCCGGGCTGGATGGAGTTTGAACAACAGCGCCCGATACAGACGCAGCACATTTATCTGAGCCTTGGCGACAAGGAAGAACACACGAAAAGCGCTGTCATGGCTGTGGTGGGGGATAATATCCGCACTCTGCACAGTCAGCTTATAGCGCGCGGTGCAGACTGCACCTTTGAATGGAACAGCGGCGGGCATTTCAAAGACGCCGATTTGCGTACCGCAAGAGCATTTCGGTGGGTGATGGAGGAAAGCCGATGAATATTTTGATCGATGCAGACGGCTGCCCGGTCGTCGATCTGACGTTGCAAATTGCAAAGCGGTTCGGCATCTCGATCATCATCCTGTGCGACACCTCTCACCAAATCGAGCGAGAAGGTGCGCAGACGTTGGTGTTCGACAAAGGAGCTGACAGCGTGGATTTTGCTCTCGTCAACCGGGTAAAACCGGGAGATGTGGTTGTGACGCAGGACTACGGGCTGGCGAGTATGTGCCTTGCCAAGTGCGCCCGGGTGCTGAACCAGAACGGTTTGGAATACACCGCCGACAACATAGACGCTCTCATGCTGCGGCGTTATGAAAACAAAAAACTCCTCCGTGCCGGAAAGAATCCCAAGGGGAGCCCAAAGCGGACGAAGGAGCAGGATGAAGCATTTGTCGCCACACTGACAGATATTTTAGCGAGCATCTGATTTTCTGAATCAAAAATTTGATATTGCAACCGCCACTCACTCTTTCCCGGAGTGAGCGGCGGTTGTTTCTTGTTCAGCGCATCTTACTTTGTTAACTTTCTGTTAATTTTCAAATAAAGGTTGTCAACGAGCCTTTCTCGATGCCTACCAAGTGAGGGAACGCTCTCAACCTTCAATGAAGGCAAAAAATCAGCGTCAACACCCCCCATTTTAGGCCGCTTTTTCTGTTAATAGTAGAAACGCTTCTTTGAAGGTCAGTCATTTGTGACCTTTTTGTTAATTCTCAAAAAGATGGTTTCTTTTGGTCTTTTTCGTCGGCTACCAAGTGAGAGGACTTTTTCAAAAGTGGAGATTCGGCCTCAAGAATTACAACTCAATTACAATTTTCCCTTCGATGCTATGAAACAGGCGTTCTCGATGCCTACCAAGTGTAGGGCATCTTTTTCAAGACCATTCTCGGACTATTATTACGTTTTGTTTACAAAATTGCTTTCAATGCTACGAAATGGCCTTTTTCATCGGCTACCAAGTAGAAGGATGTTTTTCGTCCATCAAAGTCCAGAAATCTTCCATACGTTCCTTGACAAGTGAATAGTTCAATCGTCCGGTACTTCACAAAAGGTACTTCTGTAACTCGCAGCCCGGTCATAACGAAGACGGGGTGGCTGAAATGCCAATGGTGCGGTGCAAGCCCGCCGCCGGACGATTCCCCACTCCTAGGGAAGTCGAGGACCAATATGGGAGACCTTAACTTATTAACGCAGTTGAGCACTTGTTTCGTGCTTTTCTGCGACTGGAGAATTGGAACCCACCAATTCTCGTTACATACTCTTTGTTTCTGATTTCTGCTTCAGCTGGAGGTGATCAACATTTCAGAATATCTTACCACGCAAACTCCGCTGCCGCCGTTTCTCCCATACCCACGCTTCCTTTTGGAACTTGACCTGAGCCAGACTGCAAAAATGACTTATGCGCTGCTGCTCGACCGTGCCACGCTCTCGCAGAAAAATCTCTGGATAGATGAACGTGGTTTCGTGTTTGTCATTTTTACGATTTGCTCTTTGGCTGAGCAGCTAGGGCGCAGCACTGTCAGTGTTTCCAGTGCGCTTAAGGAATTGGACGCTGCGGGATTGATCGAGCGCAGACGAACGAGGTTTTCTTCGCCCAATCACATCTTTGTGAAAATTCCAAATGTTGAATAGTTCTGCGTTTTTCACGATTCAAGAACCGCCAAAATCACGATTCTGTGATGCAGATTCTTAATGGCATCTGCAAAAGATATTTTTCCTATGCAGTATAGCAGCCTTTAAGACTGTATCGAAGAAAACTTTCACCTAACCAACGTAATAAAACAAAAAGAGAAAAACGAATAGAATCCATCCATTCCTTTCCGTATTTGCACCACATGAATGAGGAGGTCTGCCCTTGAACAAAGAAAAATCTGAGAAGAAGCCCACCACACGTAAACGTGCGCCGAGAAGTCCGAAGTCCGTGCGCCTGATCGTGGAACGCCATTATATCGGCAATGTGCCGATGAATACGCTTTTTCAGCGGCTTGCGGAAGAAGAAATTCGTAAAACTGCCGAATCGTATCTCGCCGCTGGCTAATTGGACGTTTTACTGCGGAAAAGGGCTTGCATCATCACGCAGCATCCGCTACAATGTGATTGATGAGGTCTCTTTTCCATTATGGAGGTACACATGGAAAAGGACAAAAAAGTAACTGCTTTATACTGCCGACTGTCAAAAGATGACGGTTCAAACAGCGAAAGCCTGAGCATCCGCACTCAAAAGGCGATGCTTATGGAGTATGCCACACGCAACGGTTTCGGGAATTGCCAGTTCTATGTCGATGATGGTTACAGCGGTACGAATTCTGACCGCCCTGCCTTTCAGGAACTTCTGGATGATATCCGGGAAGGAAAGGTGGCAACAGTCATTACCAAAGACCAGTCCCGACTTGGACGCAACCACATCGAAACCGGAACGTATATGGAAATCTTCTTTCCTGAACACGGTGTCCGCTATATTGCAATCAATGATGGTTATGATTCCAACGAGCAATCCCAGATGGATATTGCCCCGTTCCGAAACATCATCAATGAAATGTATGCCAAAGACACTTCCCGAAAAATCAAGAGTGCCCTTCGGACACGCAAGAAAAGCGGAAAGTATATCTCAAGCGGCGCACCGTTTGGCTACCAGAAAGACCCTGCCGACCACAATCACCTTGTGATCGACCCGAACACCGCCCCCGTTGTTGAGTATATCTATTCAATGGCAGAGGAAGGGCTGGGGCTTCACCGCATCGCCAAGCGGCTCCACGATGAAAAAGTCTTGAAGCCGTGTTACTACAAGAAAGAGATGTTTGGCCGCTTTATTGATGATGAAAAGATGTATGATTGGGACAGTGCCTATATCAGTCAGGTTCTGCACAGCCCAGTCTACGCCGGACACATCATCTACGAAGCCAAGCCCACCGTGTCCATGAAATCCAAAAAGCGGCGTTATATTCCGTTTGAAGAACGCGCTATCGTTCCGAATACACATGAAGCAATCATCCCACAAGACCGTTGGGAGAACGTGCAGCGAATCCTTTACAGCCGTTCCAGTAGTTTTATGTGCGATAAGACCGACTACGACAATATCTTCAAAGGCATCGTCCGCTGTGCAGACTGCGGCAGAACGATGTTAGTCAAGGTCGAGCACAGGCGCAAACGTAACAGTGTTCTGGATCAGACCTTTTATTGTTGCAGCACTTATCGGAAATATGGTGCGAAAGCCTGTGACTCGCATAATTTGGAAGCCCGTGTTCTGCATGAAGCTGTCTTTGCGGACATTCAGGCACACGCAAAGGCCGCTGTGAGCAATCGGGAAGCCCTTGTGAAGAAGATTGCAAATCAGATGCACCTCCGGGTGTCCTCTGACCGGGCGCAGCACAAACGGGATTTGAAGCAGTGTAAAGCACGAATCGCAGAAATCGAAGACCTGTATGCAAAACTTTATGAGGACGTATCAAAGGGACTTCTCCCGGAGAAACGTTTTCAAATGCTTGCAGATCGCTACGACAAAGAACAGGCTGAACTGACCGAGAAGATTGAGCAGTACGAGCGGGAAGGCCGTGCTGAACACGATCAGCTGGACAAGATTCAGGATTTTATTGATGAAGTCAGCAAGTACGCTGGTATCACCGAACTGAACTATAAGATTCTGCATCAGCTGATTGACAAGATTCTGGTATCCAGAGCGGAAAAGGTCGATGGCGAATACGTCCAGAAAATCCAGATTTTCTACCGCTTTATCGGCCCATTGGATGCCATCGAGTAACAAAGTCAGAAAAGTCACCTCCGAGAACTATCCTACAGACGCCGGGCGTGAAGGGGAGCTGATCTTCCGTTTGGTGTATGAAATGACTGGATGCCGCAAGCCGGTCCTTCGCCTCTGGATTTCCTCGATGGAGGACAGCGCTATCCGAGAGGGCTTTTCTGACCTGCGCCCCGGTGCCGATTATGAAGCCCTGTATCAATCTGCACTCTGCCGCCAGAAAGCGGATTGGCTGGTGGGGATCAACGCCACGCGCCTTTTCTCCGTTCTCTATCACCGCACCTTGAATGTGGGCCGTGTTCAGACGCCCACACTGGCAATGCTGGCGGAGCGTGACACGAAGATCACGCTGTTCCACAAAGAAAAATATCATCTGCTGCGCCTGACGCTGGATGGGGCCGAAGCAGTGTCGGAGAAATTCACCGATCCTGCGAAGGCGGAACAGGCAGCGGCCATGTGCAAGGGTGCGGCCGTCACCTGTACCTCTGTCAAGAAGGAACAGAAGAAAGAAGCAGTAATGAAACTAATTGAATCTGAAAATTACAAGATAGATGTCAACACTGCCATGCCGATGCGCGGACGCTCCATCCCTTTGACATCTTCCTACTCACTGACAATCAGAAATGATTCGGTTATTTCTTACTTGCCTTATTATGGACGGGCTTATAGCATCCCGTATGGCGGAGGAGACGGACTTAACTTCAAAACCATCCTCAAAGAATATAATGTGGAAATGGATAAAAAAGGGAATGCCGTTATCAAGTTCGTCGCACGTAATCCTGAAGACAGATATGAATTCAGAGCCAAAGTATTTCCCAATGGTTCGGCAAGTATCGATGTCAATATGCAAAACCGTCAGTCCATTAGTTTT
>OINY01000334.1_pt1 | contig 11447 bp, 12 predicted proteins | sample 1585421 | NCBI WGS metagenome assembly OINY01 (sample SAMN02674697, study PRJEB24791) | human gut metagenome, SKBSTL033 | isolation source: stool | host: Homo sapiens | place: USA
TACGCCATTAACAACACCAAAAATAAAAATAGGTGCAGCGATTCGTCCTATCCAATGTAACGGCAAAGACATTGGCAAATCAGGAAAGAAATAAGCTATATGGTCTAAAAACATAGCAATCATAGCTATTATTTTTAACTGAAATATATTCATTAACAATACTCCTTGATTTTATTTTAAAAATATGATATTATAAATTAATCAAAAAAACAAGGTGAAAAGAGAAATTTCATGTGTAAGATATCCAAAAAAAATATTTTCGCTTCTTTATTGGCAGTGTCTATGATTTTCACAATGATGTCGACAACTGTTGTTCATGCTCAGTCAGTTAAAGATGGAAGTAATGAGGTAACCGTTACACCAAATGTTGGAGTTTCTTATGTTTCTCCAGAAGAAACTATTGAAACAAGAGGTACATCAAGACCTAGTAAGGTATGGAACATCAAGAGTAAAGGGCAATACGATTTTGCTGGTTCCTCTCATTATCAAAACTTGTATACTAATTATAAGTTTACAGGAAAAACGAGTTATAAGGTTTATGTAGAGAACACCGGAGATAATCCAATTACTGTGACAGCTAAAAGGCTTACTAAGACTTATGGCTCTACAAAAATTAGTGCTGGTAAAACTGGTTCTTTTGAGTTTTCTAATATTAAAAGCGATACTGAGTTTTATATTGTTTTTGAAGGAAATGGATACTCATTTAGCGGACATGTAAAATAACTTAAATACAGAAGAGAGTAAACGTTATGCTTGCTCTCTTTTTATATTAGAATCCTCCAGCTGCTACCCCTATGTAGAACAAGCTCATACTGCGATACCTGCGTCGCTTTTGTCTGATTATCAATGAATTTTACCGCAACCTTGACTTTCACATTGTCGCCGTCCTTTATAAAGATAGGGTTTACCAGTTCAGAATAAAGGTAGTCCCTGCCGATAGGTTCAATCACATTTCCAGCTACATAGTAGGCAAGCTCTTTTTCTGTGGCTGTTGGATAGAGCTTAAAGAATGTTTCCAGAAATGCGGTAGCGTCATTGACAGTATCAGCGTCTACGCTTGCGTCTGCTTCTGGTGTCTTAGGCTCATAGTCTGATTTTTCGATTGCTGGTGCAAGGGTAGGGTTCTGAACGATTACCATATCCCCGTCAGCGTCCACATGGACTTTTACGGTATAGGTTGCTTTCACATTGCTTGTCTGTTCTCCCTCTTTTATCTGCTGATCTACTTCGTAGGTAGCAGAAAAAGTGTCCGTTCCCGACTGTTCGATACTCCATACAATCACATCTGTAACTGTGGAGCTGGTCGGTATATCCGTTCTGATTGTATCAACATTCAAGTCCTGCAATTCCTTTGTCAGATAACCGCTGATTGCCTGCGTCCTTGCTTCAATCGCTTCTTTGCTGTTATTCCATGTGTAATAGGACTTCGCAAAGTTCTTCACGAAATTTTCTATCCCGTTGGTGTCCTGCAAGCGAAGCTCAATGATTTCTTTTTCATGGGTCGTGTGCTGGTCGATAGCGGTAAAATTCTTATACACCCCAAAACTCACGCTTGCGATAAGCACCACCCACAACGCAATCACGGTTTTCTTATGTGTGCCTACCTTGACAGTACGCACCTTTTTTTCTTTTGGTTCTTTGATAGTTTCTGTCTGTTTCTTATTCTTCTTAAACATATTTTTCAAGTCCTTTCTATTGTTTTACTCGTCCTGCACCGATTAAGTGCTGTTGCCAGTAACTACTACTTAGGTCTGCATATCCTATCGGGTCGCCTGCATGGTACATCTGTGTCGGCGAAACAAGAATACCGACGTGTGTTACATAACTTCCAGCGTTATAAGTGGAATGGAAAAATACCAAGTCCCCAGCCTTTGCCTGCGAGAGTGGAAGATGTTGGGTAGCGTCATACTGTGCTTGTGCGGTTCTCGGTAAGGAGATACCAGCTTTTCCATAGCACCATTGCACAAGTCCGCTACAATCAAAGGAAGTGTTCGGGTTACTGCCACCATACACATACTTCCAGCCTTGATATTTCAACGCTTCATTCATAATCGCTTGTGCCGTCGCATTATCAAAGTGTGCCACGGTCAGATATTGATTGACTAATTCCACATAGAACATATTTCCATAGCCATACCGCCAGCCCCCATTCTTCGCAACGGCTATCGGGTTGGTGTAGGTTACTTTCTTTCCATCCGATTTCTCACGGGCAAAATTTTCCGCAAGGTTAAAGGTGTGTTTCTTTCCTTTTCCTGCCACATATCCCACATAACCACCGCCATAGTTATAAGACTGTATCGCTACATTCAAATCGTCGATACCTTGATTTTTGCAGGAAGAAAGCAGGGACGCAAAATACTTACACCCCTGCTTGATTGAGCTTTCCGTATCTAAGGAATTAGGCGGTAAACCAAGACTTTCCGAACTCTGCATAACATCTTCTGCCGTACCGCCACTTTCTACTTGAATGATAGCCAATAGCACATTGACATACTCGGAAATGCCGTATTCTCTGGCGTATTTTTCTACCATAGGCTGATGTTTCAAGACTTCTGCGGATAGGTTCATACCCGTAATGCCAGAAGAAAAATTGCTGTTCTCGTCGTCGCTGTCCGCACTAATGAGGACACCAAAGAAAAGCACCAGCGAAAAGAGGATAGGAAACAGACTGCCAATGATAGCGATATGTTTCAGTTTCATTTTTTCTTCTGTCCTTTCTTCGTTACAAGGTTACGGGTTTTCTCTGTGGTCTGTTGGTTCTTCTGGACGGTTTGCGTTTGCTGAACCTTTATCCTGCGGTCTTTGGTGTCATTCTGGTGTGTTTCCTGCGATACCACTTTTTCTACATTCTGCCTATGTACTGGCTGTGCAGGCTGGGGCGATTTCCTATCAGAAGCACCAGAAGATAACGGACGCTCTTTGATAACATTTGTCTTGACTGGCTCACTTGCTTTTGAAGTGGTCGCTGTGGCAGGGCGTTTCACTTCCTGCATTTTTTCCGCACTCGGCTTTGGAATGGTTGAAGCTGTGGCTGGTCGCTCATGGGGACGGGTAGCTCCCGTTGTCGCTGATCCGTCAGCCTTTCGCTGTGCCTGCCTTGCTTCTTGTGCCTTTTGAAGCTCCATACGCTTGTCAGCGATATTCTGTCTATGCTGTTCCTGCTTTTCCAATCGTCCCGTCTGTCTGGACTGCTGTTCCTGCACCATGCCACGCTTGAAGTCGGACACGCTGGACTTTGCCTTTTCCTTTGCGGAATACACCGCATAAGCGGTCTGTGTCGGCATATCCTTGATGTTTTCTTTGACAGCATTTGCCTTGTCTTTCACTTTATTTTTCGTATCTAAGACAGCACCCACCTTTGAGCCTGCACGCTGTCCCATGCTGGAAGTGGTATTGCCCCGACTGTCTTTTGTAGCTGTGTTCCTTGTCGGTTTTCTGTTTGAAATCGTTCTACCTGCCACCGCACCAGCAACACCGCCAGCAGTAACCGCACCAGCAAGCCGTCTTTCCATACACCTAGCCCTATGTCGCATAAACAGATACGGTCTGCGGAATATCCTGCGTCCCATGCTTTGACTGTCGTTAGCGTTCAAAGAGAACATACTCATTAAATCGCCCAGCTTCATGTAGATACCAGCGAAACATACTATCTGCAAGAACGCCACCATAAAGAACGGGTAGTCTGTGGAGATGTTATAAAATATACTGGAAATGCTAAATGCCACCGTTACAATGAGCGTTATTCCTGCCCGTGTCATTATGGTATTAAATACCCTCACGATTGCCTGCTTTGCCATGCTTTCATAGCTCGGTATCATGGAAAGTAGAAAACTGATAGGTAAAAACATTGCAAAGATAATAAAAAGTATCTGGCTGAACAACATCATGCCCGTAAGCAAGAATACAAATATCGTGATACCTAAGTTGAAGAACAGCAGGAAGAATACCATACCTAAACGATTTACCACCTGCGGTATCGTTAGATTGTTGTTGTCGTTGTCCTCGATTTCTGTTTTCACGACTTCTTCTCTGGTTTTCCCGTCCTCGTCCTCTGGACTTGCAGATACAAGGGCTTCTACACGGTCTGTCCCGATTTCCTCTGCGTTGCTGTTTCCGAATTGTAAGAGTAGCCACGGCTGTTCCACTTGAATAGAAAATAGGCTGTCCCGTATCAAGTCCACGCTGTCCTTGCCCTCGCTGTCAGAGTTGGGGAGCATGATTTTTGTTCCCAAGTCCAAAGAAGCGGTACTGATGTCTGATGAAAATTCATTTATCTTCTTGATGTAGTCGGGAGCATAGGCAATAAAAGAAGCGGACAGAATGAACACCACAACAAAGTTGATAACAGCGTGAAGTGCCTTGCTGGTTTCTCTTTTTATCAGTCCCGTATAAGCAACATAAATTCCCACCACTAAGATAATGAGAAGCAGGAAACCAATATAGAAGCCCGTAGAAGAAAAGCCGTTCTCGGTAACGCCTGCAAGGGTCTGTATGCTCTGTCCGATACTGTCTGCCATATCGTTGATGAAGTCCAGTTTATAGGCTTCCTGCACCACATAGCCCGTTGCATTGCTCAAATAAAGGCTTATCGTCCAGACAAAGTTGGTAATACAGTAAAGCCCGTACTGCACCGATTTTCCAATGCCGTCCAGCCAGTTCCACGGCAACCACGACCAGCTATTATCCACATAAAAATCAAGCTGGTAGTTGGAAAGGGGATATTTTGAGTATAGATTTTCTGCGTTTATGGTATCGTCCACAAGCCCCGTCGCATGAGCCACCGTCCCCAGAAGTGAAAGCAGGATAAGGGAGAGTGCCACGACAAACAGAGCCATTTTGAGAAAGTGGAAAATCTTCTTTTTTGTGAACGTACCTTTTATCCTTTCTTTCATCACTCCACCTCATTTCTCTGTACGGGCGGTCTGGTATCAAAGGCGTGTAGCAGTTCTTCAAAGACTGGGTGTATCTGCACCACACCGACACGCCCGTATAAGTCCTGCAATAAACATTGTCCGTTCTCCAAATCACGCAAGCGTTTCTGATTGTTCTCGTCGTCCTTGTCGATACCGAAAAATTCTAAGGTCTGTTTTATCTCGTTGATGTCAGTAGAACGGAAAGCGAATTTTAAGCCGATATTGTTTTTCAGACTTTCCTTTGCCACGTCCCCAGAAGATTGTGTAACGAAATAAACGCCTGCCTGCATAGCTCGTCCAGCACGAACCAGCTTGTTAGAGAGCGTTTCTCCTTGTGCCACATTTAAGAACGCCCACGCTTCGTCCAAATCGACAATCTTAAAAATACTTCTGTCCGAATGGATAAAATCAAGGGCAAAGGTACTAATCACAATCAGCATAGACACCGACAATAATTCAATGGTCGTGTATTCCTCAAAGGTCGTGTCCTTATCTGGTAATACTAAGTCCGCTACTTGAATGATATTGAGCTGGTTATCCAGACTGATAGCATTTTCCACCGTACCGTCCGAAAACAGCAGATGTGCAAAGTCGTAGTCTGTGAAGCTGTCGATATGGTCTGCGATATTTCTTGATACTGGCGTATCTTCACGGCGTAACTCGTCTATCACATGAAGCAAGCCCCGTTTGTCGCTCTGGGTAACGGAACGCACCGCCTTACGAAGTACGGGGAACTTTTCTCCGTCCCTTGAAGAAATACCCGTAAGGAATGTTAAGATGTCGATTGCCAGACTTTCAGCGTCTTTTACATTCTTCATAATCACAAACGGGTCAAGAAGTCCTGCATTGTCCTTGTCGCTTGTTAGGTTTACGATATTGATTTCATGGGCGATTTCTGGGAGCGTTTCTTTCCAGTTGCCACGCTCACTTTTAGGGTCTAACAGAAGTGCTTGACCGCCAAACAGCACCGCATAATATACCAGAAGATTATTGCAGAACGACTTCCCACCGCCAAGAGAACCGACAAAAGCAGAAGCAAGGGCGTTGGTAACTGTGCCTTTTACGCCCTGCGAAGCTAAAGACGGTTGCAGGTACACATTTCTTCCCGTATCAACGGAATAGCCCATATAGATACCCGTAGTTTCCCCTAACTGCTGGGTTGCTCCAAAGCCAAGTCCAGCTAAAAAATCTGATTTTACATACTGCACATAGTCATTGATATATCGCTTGCTGGCAGGAAGAAATTCAGAATGAAGCCCCAGCATATCCCCAGCAGGACGCACCAGCTTTACATTGAGGTCGTCGTAAAAGTCTTTGACTTCATCACAACGGCGTTTCAGCTCGTCAAGATCGGGTGCAGACACCCGTATAACGTAGCTTAACTTATACATACTTTCTTTTGTCTGGTCTAAGTCCGTTTCCAGCTCGTCCACGCTGTCTAATGCGTCCACCACATTTGAGCTGGTTTCACTTCCTGCTTGATAAGCGTGATTGTCAAGGTCTTTCAATTCCTTTTTCTTATTGCGGACGGTTGTTAATGCTTTTCGATTTTCTACGATTTCTACATTCATAGAAGTATCAACGGGGAATGTGAATTGCTGTTGCTGGAAATAGAAGATTTCAGACGACGGAAAATCAAGCTCGCCGACAATCGCATTGACGGTAAAATAGGACACATAACTTTCCTTGTCCTCATGTTCCAATCGTAAATATCGCTGGCTTTCTTCAATCACACACCTTGTCGGACGGATAAGGTCATAGTATTTTATCAGCGTTTCTTTTTTATAGTTCTTCTTTGGTAGCTGATAGTCATAATCTTCATAAGCGATACCGTCCCTGCCGTAAAGATGTTCCATGAGATACCCAAAATCATTGATTTCCAAGCGACGCACCTTAAAGCGACGGGAGATTTTATTTTCCAGTAACTTTTCCATTTTCATGTAACGGTTGATTTCATCATTCGGCATGGAAACAAAGTCATTCATCAGCGTGTGGTTCACTTCATGGAGAAATTCCGTAAACGTCAGCCACGCCGATTTTTTGATGTTCTTCAGATTGAGCTGTTCTTCCGTAACCATGAGCTTAAAGCCAAGAAAAAAGCGGTAGTCCACTTGATTGTCCCCAATCATAGATACTAACGCTTCGGTCTGTTCGTCTATCTTCTGATAGGCAACTTCCTTTAATTTTCCAGATACCAGCTTCTTTGATTGCTCCTGCATACTGCGGATTGAGCTTTCTGTGGCAATCTGCAAGGCATGAATTTTACCCTCACGGGACTGTGCGATGAGCTGTCGGAAACTGTCATGCACGATAAATTTCTGCTCTGCGGATAAGAAAGAATAGTTGTACGGTATCAGCTCATAGTAGGCGAACACCTCATTGTCCTTGTTCCAGACAAGGTTATTGTCAATATATTTTATCGGGAACATAGTTCACACTCCTTACTGCCGTGATTGTTTCATTCAAGGTCTGCTTATGCAGTTTTACGGCTTTTCCTGCATAAGTGATTTTAGGTCGCAGGGCATAGGTTATCTGTGATTTCAAAAAGCTGTACGGCTTCTTTCCGTCAAAGGTTTTCTGCGACATAAACCAAGTGAGAGCAACGGGAATACCGAAGTATTTGAGAAATGCTCCCTCAATCATGGAAAGTGGGGGAATATCCCCAAACAGAATGATGATAAATTCCGTAATCACAAACCATGTAATCTGTGTAAAAGTAACGGGAAAGGGCAAGTTAAAATCATTGATTGCATATAAGACTTTTTCCACGTTCCAGATACCCGTGTAAGATTTAATCTTTTTCAAGTTCTTTCAGCTCCTTTCGTAAGTTCTTCAAAGAGAAAAGGACAGCCATTTTCAGACTGTCCCTTAAAAGAGAAATACGCTGTCAGTAGCAACAATGCTTGTCGCTGATCTTCCAGCGTTAATATGGTATCTCGCACATACCTCGGCTTGTTTCAATAAAGCAACCGCCCATATCCAAATCTCGCCCGTAGGCTTCATAGTCAATGTAATTCTGTAAGCTGGGTGGAATATCCCCAAGTGCCTGCAATTCGTCTATGTAGTAATAGGCAACGTCTGTCATGGTTTCACAGTCGGGATAATAATAAATATCGTCCTTGTGTTCCACGACTTCTTCCAGCGTCCCGTAGTGGCTGATAAATTCGTCCAGACATTCTACGATATAGTCGGGAAGTTCCTCTATCATTTCATACATCTCATTGAGTTCTTCAATGGAAACATACTCGCCAATCGCAATGGGGAAGTTGTCGGTATCATGGATAGCGTATTCCTCATACTGTTCATTCAAGCCGATTTTTTCTTTTACATCTTCCTCGTCAATAGGAAATGTGAACCAAGCACCGACTAAATAGCCCTCATTGTATTTGCCAAGATTAGCAATGTAAACCGCCATATCATCAATCATAAGCACCACCTCATTTCCTACTCTGGCAGTTCAAAGATACCGTGTTCTGTTACTAAAAATTTCCCGTGTTCCTGCAAGTGAGAAGCGTAGGCTTCAAAGTCAAAGTAATATTCTTGACAGTCCTCGGATAAATGTTTGAACGTCGGGTCGTTCATCAGCTTTTGCCTTGCAACATCTATCATGCTTTTGCAGTCGGGATAAACCGTAATCACGTTCCTGCAAATATAAAGTGCTTCTAAATTCTCAAACACCGTAAGTAGTGATACATATTCTTCCTGCATATCACTTGAAAGCTGGCGGTACATAAAATCTAATTCATTGAGCTGGTACACGCTTGTATGTTCGTGGACTTCATCAGCATAAGGCAACACCTTTTCGATAATACGGTAATCCCCACTTTCTGCACCGATACCTAACTTTTCTTCAAACTCGGCAACATCTATCGGCAGTTCAAACCAGTATGATATTGTTTCTTCGCCAGTTGTTCCTTTCGTTTCCACCAGCACCCTTGTTTCCTGCATTGTTTCTCACGTCCTTTCTGTTGTTTCATCACATCTTTTAAGGTCTGGTACGACATACCAAACACATACTTTGAAAAATCTTCTAACTGTCTTTCTTCATAGTCGGCAGGGTTCAGTCGTTTCATTTCCTGCCACACCTTACGCTTGTAAGAGGGCAGGTCGGAAATGTATTCACAGCCGACTTTTGCCTGCATATCCTTAAAAATATCGTTCATTTCATCACTCCAATCTGAAATTTAGGTACGAAAAAAGCAGTCAATCCTAAGACTAACTGCTCATACAGTAACATTATTTTGATATTCATATCGGTATATGGTATTAAAATATATTATTTACAGCAAGAAGCATAAATAAAAAGATAACTACTAATACAGTACATACCATTGCTATCCGATTTAATATCTTATGTGTTTTATCCTTTAGAACAATAGATAATACATATACTAATGCAACTCCAATTATACCCCCTAATGTGTTGCTAATTAAGTCTGTAATATCACTTGCTCCAATAGCAAATATAAACTGAATTATCTCATATACAAAGCTAATTCCAAAAACAGAACCTATTGCTTTTAAAGCTGATTTATTTTTAAAAAGCAAACTGAAATATGCACCCACAGGAATAAAAACAATGGCATTATTTATAATTTCATCAAAGTCAACTTTTCCATTTGCAATAACTGAACCACCAAAAGGAATCAAGTTTATTTCTCTTATGTGGTCTAATGCAGAAAATGAAAATTGTAGCTTAAATAAAATAATCCATGATAAAACTAATAAATAAACAATAAGCAATGCTACTGTAATTTTTTTCTCATTCTTCATAATACACACCTCTTTTTTAAAAGAGATAATATCATATATTTATGAAGATTTACAGAAATAAACATGAAATATTTCTTAAATCATTTCCTTAAAACCGAATTGTAAGTTATTTTTTCGGCTGTCCCTGCGGTGTAGAGTTCTGTGGATTACCTGCGTTCTGGTTGCCTTTATTCTTCAACACAATATCCTCTGCTTTTACATACCAGTCCACATCTGCACCCGTATAGGTCTTTCTTGATACCGTATCGGCTACGGGATTGACAAGCTCCACAACTGCATTGTAAGGAAATTCCCTTAACGGTACTTCTGGCGGTACAGACACGGGGATAATTCCACCATGCAGACTGCACTTCAAATCATAGATACGCTTTTTAAGCTGGGTACTCGGTGTCCCGTCCTCATTCTGCAAGAACACATCACGCACCGCTGTAAATTTTAATTCTCCAAATGTTTTCTCTTTGTCAATAACAAACCCGTTTGATAATCTCATAAATTCTTCACTCCTTTACTTTTCTTCAACTGCTACAATATCATCAGCAAGCAACACATAATCGGTATGTCCCATATCCCCGATTGCGTAACCTCTGCCGTATAACTTCGGATTGACAAGTTTTACTTTCTGCTCATACTTGAAATGCTTTTCGCCAGCCTGCACGGGAATTTCTACCACAACATTTTCCCCTCTCTGTACATCTGAATAAAGGTTGTAGCTTCTTCTTGCGAAAAATCTGCGGTTATCTTTATCTCTGTCAAAAACATGGTCGCTTTCGCCTGCAAATTCAAGAGTTCCAAAAGACTGTGCCATATCTGGCACGACATATTTCATTTCCATATTGTTTTACCTCGTTTCTTTCTATTTTTGATAAGTTATTGATTGTGATTTCTTATTCTGGCATTTTTGGAAGTACCAGCAATCCCACAGATAGTAAAGGGTAAAATCAATGCTTACGCACCCTTGACTATCCGTGTTCTTGCAGGTTGTTGGCAGACAAGCCAGAATAAGCGGAAGTCTGCCGTTTGACAGCTTCGGCGGAGAGCGTGATTTTTCTTTCCTCATACCGTTACCACCTTATGATTTCTTCATTTTACGGCGTTTATAAAGGAATGTTCCTGCAAGTCCACCAGCAGACGCAAGCAACATCACAAGAAATGCCATAAGGTTTGTGCTGTCGCCCGTTTTTGGACTGTCGCTCGGTCTGTTTGGCTTCTCTGGTCTCTGTGGTGTTTCGGGTTTCTCTGGGACTTCTGGCTTTTCCTTAAAGGTAATCGTCTGTCCCTCGTCCTCAATGTCTTTATGCTCGGTAACTTTCTTTGGCTCGTCTGGATTGCTTAAATCATACAATTCTTCAAAAGTTACAAGCTGTTTGCCGTCAAGGGAAGTAGCGTCAAAGGTAAAGGCAACTTCCACTTTCATAGTTTCGCTGTCAGCAGTAAACGTATAATCACTTTCCACATGTTTTCCATTGATAAGAAGCTCTGCATTTTCTTCTTTCAACATCTGCCAGCCCACAAGTTTGTACTGTGTACCGACTTCTAAGCCCTCTAAGGTTACTGTATCAATGATTGTAACGTCTTTTCCAGCTTCAAGCTCTTTGTTGCCGTCCTTATCGGTAGCGGTAGTATGTATCTTGATGATACGCTCTGTGATAAGTACCGTTTGCCCGTCGTCCTCAATGTCTTTGTGTTCTGCAACTTTTACGGGTTCGTCTGAATTGCTGAAATCATATAATTCTTCAAAGGTAACAAGGTTTTTGCCACCTA
>OINY01000340.1_pt1 | contig 11342 bp, 8 predicted proteins | sample 1585421 | NCBI WGS metagenome assembly OINY01 (sample SAMN02674697, study PRJEB24791) | human gut metagenome, SKBSTL033 | isolation source: stool | host: Homo sapiens | place: USA
TTGCGTTCCTTGGCATTCGGCACACGGCGTACGTTACCCCAGTTGTCATCGCAGAGCAGGAGGGTTACGTCATCAGGTACCTTCATGCCCTTGTCGTAGTAATCCATCACCTCTTTATATAGTGCCCAAACCTGTGGGGTTTCGCTTGCCTTCCTGCCGGTTACGTCAGCGATAATCTTGCGCTGGTCGTTGATGATGTTGGTCATCAGCTTAGTATCAGCCTCTTCACTCATCGCTTCATCGCCGTCGCCGCGCATTCCGATGGTTACAATCTGTTCAGTTCCCTTCATTCGCTCAATGCCTTCACGGAAGAACTTCTGCAGGTTTGTCTTGTTCTTCTGATAGTTCCATGGTCCCCATCCCTTTCGGTTGCGGGCGTATTCCTGGTGGTTGCGGGCCATCGGCTCATGATGGGAAGTACTCATCACTACGCCCATCTCATCTGCCGTCTTCTCGTTTTCAGGGTCATCGGCATAGAAAGCCCAGCCCCACATGGCAGGCCACATCATGTTACCTCTCAGTCGCAATACCAGTTCGAAGACGCGCTGATAGAAACGGTGGTCGCCATATCCGGTGCCGTAGGTGTTCTTTACCCATGACGTTAGGCAAGGTGCCTCGTCGTTGAGGAAGATGCCGCGATAACGTACGGCTGGTTCGCCATCTGTATAGATACCCTTGTTTACGAAAATGGAATCGTGGTGCTCTACAGGCACGTCTGCCCAGTCATACCAAGGCGATACGCCCATCTGCTGCGAGAGTTCGTAGATGCCGTAGATGGTGCCTCGGCGGTCGCTGCCTGCGATGACGAGCTGACCATCTATGAGCGTGATGATAAACTTTTCACGTTTGCCCTTCAGTAGGTTTCCGTTGATGCGCTTCTGTTTCACCAGTTGGTCGATGGCTGCAGAATGGCCGATGGTGCCTACGAGGATAGCTGGTCGGGCTGTGTCGGCTTTTTTCAGAAAACCGGCATCCGAAGTGAGGGTGGCTGTGGCTCCACTCACACTTTTGATATCTTTCAGTAGGGCATGAGCAGCATAGTTCACTCCTTTGCAGTCGTTGGTGTCCATGTAGATTTCTACCCGGTTATTGGCATTCAGCAGCAAGTCTCCTTGCTTGAAATCTACAAATCTGTCGGCTGCGCTCATGCTGATTGTTGAGAGCAGGGCAGCGCCAGCCAGGAATGTTCGCTTGATGTTGTTTAGTTTCATATTTATTTATTTTGTTGTTATTTTCCGATTGTCAGCAATGTGTTTTTGCCGGTTGCAAAGGTAGCCAAAACTATCCGGATATACTTTATTTTATGTAATCTTTAGTTTTTAATATGTTTCATTTTTACTTTTCTGTCCGTTTCTCTTTGTGTTTTCAAAGAAAAATAGTAATTTTGCATAGTAAAAACAGAAAAAAGAATATATATAATGATAGACAGACCGACGATAGCAAAAATTATGGATGCCACCAAGATAGAAGAGGTGGTATCTGAATTTGTTACGCTCAAGAAGCGTGGCATCAATTATGTCGGCTTGTGTCCTTTTCATAACGATTCCAATCCATCTTTCTCTGTATCTCCAACAAGAGGTATCTGTCATTGCTTTACCTGCGGAAAGGGAGGCAATGCAATCAACTTTCTGATGGAACTGGAACAGATGACCTATCCCGATGCTCTTCGCTGGCTCGCCAAGAAATATAAAATAGAAATTCAGGAGCGTGAACTGACCAACGAAGAAAAACAGCGCGAGAGCGAAAGAGAATCCATGTTTATCGTCAACGATTGGGCGGCGAAATATTTCCAGGATATTCTCTTGCATGATGTGGATGGTATCGCTATCGGTATGGCTTATTTCCGAGGAAGAGGTTTCAGGGATGATATCATCAGAAAATTCCAGTTGGGTTTTGCGCTCCCTAAGCGTACTGCTCTTGCTGAGGCGGCTAAGGCGGCTGGTTATAATCTGAAATATCTGGTTGATACGGGACTCTGCTTCAAGGTGGATAAGGACGAAGCCGGCAATAAGTCGGGTGAGGATAAAGTTCTTGACCGTTTCTCGGGCAGAGCCATCTTCCCCTGGTTCAGCGTGAGCGGCAAGGTAGTGGCTTTTGGCGGACGAGTGCTCGACAGCAGAACCAAGGGCATCAGCCAGAAATATGTCAACTCGCCTGATAGCGTTATCTATCATAAGGAGCGCGAACTCTATGGACTCTATCAGGCCAAGAAGGCGATAGCCAAGGAGGATTGTGTCTTTATGGTGGAAGGATATACCGATGTTATCTCGATGCATCAGTGTGGCATCGAAAATGTTGTGGCCAACTCGGGTACGGCGCTGAGCGTGCATCAGATTAGATTGCTGCACCGCTTTACCAGTAACATCGTTCTTCTCTATGATGGCGATAATGCGGGTATTCATGCTGCGCTGAGAGGTACCGATATGCTGCTCGAAGAAGAGATGAACGTAAAGGTTCTCTTCCTCCCTGACGGTAATGACCCTGACAGTTTCGCCCGCAGTCATTCGGCAGAGGAATTCAGAAGATATATTCAGGAGAATCAGACCGACTTCATACAGTTTAAGACCGATATTCTGCTGCGCGGCGTGACAGACCCTGTAAAGAGAAGCCAGGCTATCAATTCGATTGTAGAGAGCATCTCGAAAATCAAGAATCAGATAACGCGCGCTTCTTATATCACTGACTGTTCTCACCGTTTGGGCGTGAACGAGGCAATTATCGTGAATGCCTTGAACAATTTTGTGCGCAACGGTATGAGTGAGCAGGTAAAGGCAGAGCGACGTGCAGCGGGATTGAAAGATTCGCCTGTAGCGGCAGCGCAGCAGGTGCAATCAGCTATGAGAGCGGTTACCCCACTGGATAAACTTCTGGAAGTAGAAGGACTTCTGGTACAGTTGATTATTCATCATGGCGACCAGCTCATCACAGTACAGGATGTAGACGGAAATGATGTGGAGGTAGCTGTGGCCCAGTATATCAGTCTTGATTTGGGTGGAGATGGCTTTAAGTTTCATAATGATTTATATAATCAGATTATGCAGGAGGCTGTGGAACATCTCGAAAAAGAAGATGATTTTGTCGCCGAAACTTATTTTGCCAATCATCCGAATCCGGAAATCAGCAGGTTGGCAGGTTTGCCTACAGGTGACCAGGAGGTATCTACGGCTAGTCTGCAGATGAAGATGAGCGCCGATAAGCTCCGTCAGTTCGTCTTTAAAGACATCTTGAGTTTCCGCACTCATTATATTGCTCAGCGTATTATTGAGGTACAGCAGGAGTTTGCCAAGAATCCGACCAATCGTGAACTGCTGCAGGAGTTTATGAAACTCAAGCAGATGAACACGCTTCTGGCGAGTCAGGCAAACAATATCTTCAATTAACCGGAACTCCTGTCCTGTGGGGAGGAACTCTGTAATGAAGTATTAGAGATTTAAAAGGAGAAATGCTATATGATTTATTTTCACTGGATATATCTGTTGCTTTATGTCGTGATAACCGTTCCGGCTATCATCACCGTCTTGATGGACAATCGTCAGCCCGCCAAGACGATGGCATGGATATTGGTCTTCTTCTTCATCCCCTTTGTGGGTATTATCTTCTATTTTTTCTTCGGACAGAATACCCGCAAGGAACGGCTTATCAGCGACCGCAGTATGGACCAGCTCACCAAGCGCTCCATGCTCGAGTTCGTTGAGCAGGAGAATCTTCACCTGCCAGACAGTAATAAACCGCTGATGAATCTCTTTGCCAACCAGAGTTGGGCGCTGCCTTTTAAAGATAATCAGGTGGATATTTATACTGATGGCTATGATTTCTTCCTCACCTTATTATATAATATAGGACAGGCAAAGCATCATATTCATCTCGATACCTATATCTTTGAAGCCGATGCCTTGGGATATCTGATAGCTGATGCCTTGATTGATAAGGCGGAGCAGGGAGTGGAGGTGCGACTGATTTATGATGATGTAGGCTGCTGGAAGGTGAAGGATGAATTCTTTGAACGTATGCGTGATGCAGGTATTGATGTACATTCGTTCATGCCAGTCCGCTTTCCGGCTTTTACGAGTAAGGTAAACTATCGTAACCACCGCAAACTCTGTGTCATAGATGGTAAAGTGGGCTTTATCGGCGGCATGAATATAGCTCTGCGCTATGTGAAGGGTGATAAGAAACAGGCCTGGCGCGATACGCATCTCCGTATTGAGGGCGGTGGAGTTTACGCCATTCAGAGAGCCTTTCTGGTAGACTGGTATTTCGTAGACCGTACGTTGGTTACCAATCGCCAGTATTATCCACCGGTCAGTGTGCATATCCACAACAATTGTCTCGTACAGATAGTTACGAGCAGTCCTATCAGTCCTTGGCCTGATATCATGCAGGGCTATGTCCGCATCCTGCTTCAGGCCCGGAAGTATGTGTATATGGAAACGCCTTATTTCCTGCCAACCGAACCTGTATTGTTTGCCATGAGAACAGCAGCTCTGGCGGGTGTAGATATCCGTCTGATGTTGCCTCGTCATGCTGATGCCAAACTGGTAGAGTGGGCATCACGTTCGTATGTGATGGAAGCGATAGAGGCTGGCGTAAAGGTTTATCTCTATACGGCAGGCTTTAATCATAGTAAATTGCTGGTGAGCGATGATGATCTCTGTACGATAGGCAGTACGAATATTGACTTCCGAAGTTTTGAGAATAATTTCGAAGCGAATGCGTTCTTCTTTGATGAGGGGATGGCACAGCGCGTGAAGGCTGTCTATCTGCGGGATGAGGCGAAGAGCATCCTGGTAGATGATGTATCTTATTTCGTAAAACGTCCGTTCCTGCAGCGCCTTTTCGAGAGTACGGTAAGATTGCTCTCGCCGCTGCTGTAACGAATAAATCCCCGTTTGCATCTTGTCTGGTGCAAACGGGGATTTTTTCTATCTGAATATTGAGAAGTTTACGCTTCCGTAACTTCTGTGTTCCAGGAATCGTGGATGCTCGGAGAAATCATAGTCTTTGCCATGCTCAAAGACGAAGATGGCTCCTTCGTTGAGATAGTCGCCATTCAGAACGAGGTCTGGAATCTGCGGCAACTCCTTCAGAGCGTATGGAGGATCGGCAAAGATAAAGTCAAACTTCTGCTTGCAGGTCTTCAGAAAACGGAATACATCACCACGAATCAGAATATCCTTGTCTTCGCCTAACTTCTGAAAACATTGGCGTATGAAGTTGGCATGATCGCGGTCGGCCTCTACGCTGACTACCCGGCTGCAGCCTCGTGATACCAGTTCGAGCGAAATGCTGCCCGTACCGGCAAAAAGGTCGAGGGCAGAGGTATCTTCGAAATCAATATATCCCTGCAGAACATTAAAGATGTTCTCCTTTGCAAAATCTGTTGTCGGACGCGCCTTAAACGAACGTGGAATGTCGAAATGGCGTCCCTTATATTGTCCTGTTATGATTCTCATATTTACTTTGAACTTTGAATGTTGAACATTGAACTTTATGATAAGCTATTCTGTTGAATTCTTAACTATCAACTTTTAACTATCAACTCTTGTCTTACTTACTTAGGTACAGTGCCATCAAATCGAATGGCAGACCTTTAATCTCTGTGATGGGCGCACGGTTGAATTCGGCGGCAGGGTTCAGAATGAAGGTCTTCTTGATGTAGAGTTTCGTGTTGTAGAGGAACCAGTCCTTGTCCGGAACATTGCCTGATACATGCAACTCATCCTGCATCTGGTTGAATCCTAACTGCTTCCATACATAGAGAATGAAATAGAGGGCATCCTTGGCATGCTCGGCATTGAACGAGTTGAAGAATTTGAAACGGTTCTTCTCGAAACCGAAAACGTCCAGCTTCTTGTCGTGGAAATAAACATAGAGCTTGCGGTGAATGCCGGTGAAACTGCGATGATGCAGATAGTGCCACATCGGTTGCATGATAGGTGTGAAGCGAACATCCTTAAAGTTGTCTTCTACCACCATCTTCAAATCCTTGTTGATAGGGAATACCGCTACCGCATTCAGTTCCGGCTGCACTCTGTAGAGAATGGCATCGCTGTTATGGCTGTTGAAGGCATGCTGATAGAGCACATCGATATCCTCTTCATGAAATTCTTCGATAGGAACCAGCAGGATAGGCGAATCGAGATATACGCGTACCTTCTGGTATCCCCGCTGCAGGAGAGTACTCTCCTTGAAAGCCTGACGCAAGTTGGCTGCCATCGAAACACCACTCTTTACAGTATAAGGTTCATAGATGAGCTGATGCTCAGCTTCACGGTCAACTACCGAAAAACTGAGGGTGTTTCTGCTCACGCGGATGGTGAGTCGTGCTTGCTGAATGTTGTTACCTTTTATTTGCATATCTGTTACCAATTACCTGCGTTGTTATTATCTGTCGTTAAATCGCCTATCTTGAGTCCGGGATAGTTGCCGGCATAGTTGGCCTCCTCTATCTTCTGCTGGATGGAACCTTCATCAAGTCCGTCGAGGAAGGTTTCATAACCGGCCCCACATTCCATCACCGGAATCTGCTTACCGCTTTTTCCTACGATAACCGTGGCAGCAAGTGTAAACTTCTTACCGTCGGCATAGGGAATGTATTGAGCATCTTCCTGTAAGTACTTGCCTTTTACCAGTGTCGGAAAATCTCCTGTATATACGCCGTGTTTCGCCTTGTATTTCTCTTCAGCCTGACGTATCTGCATCAGTTTCTCCTTCACCTCTGCTTCTCTGCTAGCCATGGCCTTCTGGAAGCGGATGGGCTGGCTTACACTCAGAATACAGAGTAGCATCATGATGATGACGCATGCTCCCAAAATATAATTATTCTTTATTCTTTTTCTCATTTCAAAAAGTATTATTACTTTTGCACTGCAAATAGGTGCAGTAAATTTTCTGCAAAGATACTAAAAGTTTTCGAAATATGAACATTGAAGAGTTAAAATATCAGATATTACAGCAATTTGGCTTTCCGCCAACCCCAGAACAGGCTCAAGCGCTCGATGTTTTCGTGCAGTTTATGACGGATAGTAATCCTCATGCTGTGATGATTCTCCGGGGTAGTGCGGGTACCGGTAAGACGTCGCTCTCGGGTGCTATCGTCCGTACGCTCCGTGCTGTTCGCCAGAAGGTGATGCTCCTTGCTCCTACGGGTAGGGCGGCTAAGGTTTTCTCTCTGAACAGCGGGATGCCTGCCTATACCATTCATCGCCGCATCTATCGCGAAAAGGCGTTTGCCGGAGTGGATGGACAGTTCAATCTCAATGATAATCTCTATACTGATACGCTTTTTATGGTGGATGAGGCTTCGATGATTGCCAATCTGGGATTGGGCGGAACCACCTTTGGCAGCGGTTGTCTGCTAGATGATCTGATTCATTTTGTGTATCAGGGACGTAACGACCGCCTCTTGCTGATTGGCGATAAGGCACAGTTGCCTCCTGTTGGTGAGGAAGAATCACCAGCCCTTTCTGCTGCGATGCTCCAGGGATATGGACTGTCGGTTTATGAGTGCGATTTGAACGAGGTAGTCCGCCAGAGTCAGCAGTCGGGTATTCTCTTTAATGCTACCCGCATCCGTCAGATGATTACCCACGATGACATTACCCAACTGCCTAAAATCCGTTTCTCCGGTTTCTCGGATATCAGGGAGATGCCGGGTGCAGAACTCATCGAGGCTCTTGGCGACAGTTATCATCATGTAGGACTGGACGATACCATTGTTGTGACTCGTAGCAACAAGCGCGCCAACATCTTCAACCAGGGCATCCGCAACATGGTGCTTGATAGGGAAGAGGAACTGGAGAGTGGCGACATGCTGATGATTGTGAAGAACAATTATTATTGGATGGAGGAAGAAAGAAAGAAGATAAAGGAAAGGCAATTAAGTGAAGAACGAAAAGTGAAGAGTGGAAAATTTAATACTTTAGCTAATCATACAGTTCAAAGTAACGAAGTTCCAAGTCATGAGATTCCTGCTTTCCTGGCTAATGGCGATAGGGCGAAGGTGATGAAGGTGAGCCGTCGCATCGACCTCTACGGCTTTCATTTTGCCACCCTTCTGTTGAAATTTCCCGATTATGATAATTATGAACTGGAGGCTACGGTATTGCTGGATACCTTGACGAGTGAGGCTTCTGCTTTGCCCCATGATCAGCAAGAGCAGCTTTTCCGTAAGATAGAGGAAGATTATCAGGACATACCCCTGAAGGCAGACCGTATGAAGGCAATCCGGCAAGACCCATATTTCAATGCTCTGCAAGTAAAGTTTGCCTATGCCGTTACCTGTCATAAAGCGCAGGGCGGACAGTGGTCGCATGTTTATGTAGACCAGGGCTATATGACGGATGATATGCTTACTCCCGATTATATCCACTGGCTCTATACTGCATTTACACGAGCCACAGAAATGCTATATCTGGTGAATTGGCCAAAGACGCAGGTAGAAGGAGAGTAATATTACTCTTCTTCTTTTGTTCAGGATTTATATGAAAAGAAAAAGTCCGGCTCTCTCTCGAAAGTCGGACTCTTAAATTTTTGAGTTATTTTTTGGGAAAAGTGGGTAGTGATGGATTCGAACCACCGAAGGCATAGCCAGCAGATTTACAGTCTGCCCCATTTGGCCACTCTGGTAACTACCCAAAAGCTTTATATCTCAAAAGCGAGTGCAAAGGTAATGCTTTTATTTGATATTACCAAATTTTTTCGGCACTTTTTTCTCTTTTCCTTCAAAAAATGTTCATTTTCCCCTATAAAATAGGTTTTCCCCTCTCTTCCCCCTTTTACTTTTTTACCTTTTTACCCTTTTACCTTTACCACATGTCTTCTGCGGTGTTTTCTTGACAGCCTTCTGTGCTTGTAATGCTCATATTTCTTGATGGCAACGAATACCGTGAGGGCAAGGACTACGGCCAGCAGGAAGATAACGATGCCGCCGCCCAGATTGTCTCCCTTCACCTTCGACCACATATCCAATACCTCGGGAGTATGATCGCCGGCATCATGAATCATGGCGCATCGGCCTACTATGCTGCTGTCTGGATACATGATAGGGTTGAGATGGACACTCCTGCCTTCCTCGCCAAAGAAGTAGGCCAGATTTACAGGTTTGGGATACGCCTCAGCATCGCTCATAGCTTCTAATACCTTCTTGCCTGCCACGCTACTCACATATCCTGTAGTCTCCATATTAGCGAGTGCCACGTCTTCCTGACAGAGATAGTTGATGAAATAGGCGGCAGCCTTCGGATTGCGGGAATATTTAGGGATTACCCAACCGTCGAACCATACATTGCTTCCTTCTTTCGGTACCTCATATCCCAGTTCTACACCCACTTTCCCGGCTTCTTCAATAGCCCAGACGGCATCACCGCTCCAGGTCATGTTGAGATAGGCTTTGCCTTTGGTCATGGTCTCCTTGCCGAAGTCGGCTTCCCATCCTTCAATGTTTGGCTTCAGAGCTTTCAGCTCTTTCTCTACTGTGGCTACGGCAGCGGGTGAATAGTCGTTCATCAGCTGTGGTATGGTCACCTTGCCTGCTTCCAGGTCTTTGCGGTGTGCCCAGATGAGGGCGGTGCCATAGGAGTCGCGGTAGGAATCCTTCATCAGGAGTTTGCCCTGATATTTTCTGTTCCATAAAGTTCCCCAGGTCTGTGCATCATTTATAGGTACGTGCACCTTATTATATAGGATGCCACAGGTTCCCCACATGTAAGGCACGGCATAATGGTGGGCGATGCGCCCATTGTTGGAGGTGGCATCTATCTGTTCAACAATGTATGGTGATACTTTGCTGATATAGTTGGGCGTCTTGCCGAAGGCAGTGTCGATAGGCAGGAGAAGGTCTTTGCGGAGCATGCGCTCGATGATATATTCTGACGGGCATACCACGTCGTAGTCTTCATGACCTCGCTCTATCTTGGTAAGCATCACCTCATTGATGTCGAAGGTCTGGTAGATAACTCGGATCTTCTTGCCGGTCTGCTGTTCATACCATTTCGGGAAGTTGGCAAGAACGTTTTCATCTATATAATCAGCCCAGTTGTAAACCTTCAGAATCTCCTCGCGGTTCTCTTTGTTGTAACAGGAAGAGAGCGGCAGAATCATCAGCAGGCTAAGAAAGAGAAAGACGATGGTCTTAACTCCTTTTACTCCACTGACTCCCAATAATATCTTGTTCTTCATTCTCATTTCTTCTTATTTTTCTCAGAACGTTTGTTGATGATAATCAGCATCACCAGTACCAGTGCGAAGATGATGGTACTCAGCGGACGAAGTTCTGGAGTTAGTCCTCCCTTTCTTGCATCGGCATAGATGAATGTGGAGAGGGTTTCCAGACCTTCGTTACCTATCGTGAAGATGGTGACGGCGAAGTCATCGATACTCATCGTGACGGCAAGCATGAAACCGGAAATCATACCCGGCAATATCTCTGGGATGATGACCTTGCGAAGTGCCTGCATCGGAGAGGCGCCCAGATCGAGTGCCGCCTCATAGAGGTTCGGATTCATCTGCTTCAGTCTTGGCATCACACTCAGAATAACGTATGGCAGACAGAAGGTAATATGCGAGAGTACCACGGTAGTATACCCCTGCGGAATGCCCAGCGTGATGAAGAGCAGGAAGAGCGAGATACCGATGATGATGTCGCCGTTGAGTATCGGAATGTTGTTGACAAACTGTATGGCATTACGTGCATAGCGGTTGCGCAGGTTGTAGATGCTGATGGCTGTCAGGGTTCCGAAGAGCGTGGATACGGTTGCGGTAATCAGGGCGATGGTTACGGTATTGACCAGTGCCGCTGTGAGCGAATGGTGTGTACCTTCGGCAAAGAGATTCTTATAGAGCTGTAGCGAGAAACCCGTCCAGTTGCCCATCACCTTCGCTTCGGTAAACGAGAAGATAATGATGATGAAGATAGGGGAGTAGAGTAGCAGCAGGAGCAACCAGAGATAGCCCTGACAGAATACTTTCTTCATCATATCCTTACTGAATAATGACTGCATCATCTGATACCTCCTTCCTGTTTACTGCCATCACCTGCGATGAGGGTGGAGGCGCCGATGAGGAAAAGCATGATGAGCGAGAGGGCTGCACCGTAGTTCCACATCGAATTGTTGATGTTCTCCTGGATGGTGGTACCGAAGAGCTTGATGTTGTTCATCGTCAGCAGTTCGGAGATAGCGAAGGTAGAGATGGTTGGCATGAATACCATCAGGATGCCACTTGCTACGCCCGGCATGGAGAGGGGCAGGATGACCTTGAAGAACTGCTGCCAAGGCGATGCTCCCAGGTCTTCGGCTGCTTCGATATAGCTGCGGTCCATCTTCTGCAGGGTGTTGTAGATG
>OINY01000344.1_pt1 | contig 11263 bp, 10 predicted proteins | sample 1585421 | NCBI WGS metagenome assembly OINY01 (sample SAMN02674697, study PRJEB24791) | human gut metagenome, SKBSTL033 | isolation source: stool | host: Homo sapiens | place: USA
CAGCGGCAGTTCTGGCATTGGCAATGACCTTTTCAATGGGCGCACCGCTGGCACTGGCTGCACAGCCGGAAGAAAGTACCGCGGCAGTGACCGAGACTGTTTCTGCACAGCAGGAAACGGCAATGCCCACCCTGCAGACGGAGACCCCGGAGCTTGCTGCACAGGACCCGGAAGCGCCGCCTGTACAGGCCACCGAAGCGGAGGAGAACAGCACGAACCAGCACACGCCGGAAAACAGCGTGGTGCTGACACCGGAAGAGATCCGTGCCGCACTGGATGCCGGTGCCATGGATGCCGCCGAGGCCCAGTGCATCGACCTGAGCGATGAGAACGGATTTTTCAGCTGGCTGCTCAATTTCCTGTTCGGCTGGCTGGGCAAGAGCGATACGGAGCCGGTCTATTCCGGCTGGCGCACCTCCGGCGGCAAGACCTACTACTACAGCCAGACCACCAACAAGCCGGTGACCGGCATCCAGTGCATCGACAATAAACTCTATTACTTCAATGCGGACGGTGTGCTGGAAAATGGCAAGACCTTCGGTGTGGATGTTTCCAAGTATCAGAAGAACATCGACTGGAACCAGATCAAAAAGGCAGGCGTGAGCTTTGTGATCGTCCGCATCGGCTACCGCGGCTATGGTGCTTCCGGCACGTTGGTGCTGGACCCCATGTTCGAGGAGCATTTCACCAATGTGAAGAATGCGGGCCTGAAGGTGGGCGTGTATTTCTTCAGTCAGGCCACCACCGAGGAGGAAGCCAAGGAGGAAGCCTTTGCCTGCGCCTACGTACTGAACGGACGCAAGCTGGATTACCCCATCTTCTTTGACACCGAAGCATCCGGCGCTTCCAATGGTTCCGGCCGCGCCGACGGTCTGGGTATGGAGGACCGCACCAAGTGCGCCATCGCCTTCTGTGAGGAGGTCAAGGCACAGGGCTATAAACCCGGTGTGTATGCCTCTACCCTGTGGTACCGCAAGCGTGTCAATCTGAACAGCCTGAAAAAATATACCATCTGGAACGCGCATTATGGTGTTGCCAGCAGCCCCATCGACTGCGCCCTGTGGCAGGGCACCTGCACGGCACGCCTGCCCGGCTATAAGGGCGATATGGACGTGAACATCAGCTACATCGGATAAGTGAGGAAACTGCAATGGACCGCATTCGCCTGATCGCATCGGACATGGACGCGACCCTTCTGGACGAGTACAGCCAGTTGCCGCCAAAGTTTACCGAGACCATCCGTGCACTGGCCGGGCAGGGCATCTTGTTTGCCGCAGCCAGCGGGCGGCCTCTGTACACACTGGAAACGATGTTCCCGGATCTGCTGGAGGAGATCATTCTCATTGGCGACAACGGCGGCGCTGCCCGCTGGAAGGGGAAAGACCTGTTTGTGTCCGAAATGCCTGCCGAGGGCTGGCGGCAGCTGGCCCGCAGCACAAAGCAGGCCGGAGACGTGGGCCTTTTGTGCGGACTGCAGGCGGCCTACGCGGAAAAGCAGGACGAGAAATACGATAAAGTTTTCAAGATTTTTTATACCCGGGTGGAATACGTGGATGACCTGACTGCGGTGGAAGCGGCGGCGGATAAGTTTACCGTCTATCTGCCCAACGACGACTCGCAGAAAGCCTTCGACCGGATCTACGGCGCATTCCACACCGGAAATGGCGGTGCATTCTCGGTGGCAGTGGCAGGCAGAAACTGGGTGGACGTGATGAACCCAGGTGTGCACAAGGGTGCAGCACTGGCAAAGGTGGGTGCACTGCTGGGCATTCCGGCCGACAGCATGATGGCCTTTGGTGACACCTACAACGATGCCGAGATGCTCACCACCGCGAAGTACGGCTTTTTGATGGAGAACGGCAGCGGACCGCTGCGGGCGCAGGTGCCGTTTCTGGCACCGTCCCACCGGGAATACGGCGTGATGCAGGTGCTGAAACAGGTGCTCCGCCAGAACGGCGAAGTCTCGCCGGAGGATTTTGTGAAAGCGCACGGAGACGTGACGATTTAGAATTGTCTCCGCTTCACTCTGACAATAATAGAGGAAATAATTATTTTTAGTATTGCAAATCAGCCAGACCTGCGGGTCTGGCTGATTTGCTTTTTCACGGGAAGGGGACGTAACGGGTAGCGGTATTTTGCTGCTGTCGGTTTGCAGCCGTCGTGCAGCAGAAAAAATGCATTTTCCGGCAGCGACTCTTTTTGTAAAAATGCGTTTGGAGCGGCCCGCAGGCCACTCCAAACGCGAAAACAAAATAATATTTCCGCTGAATATGCCCAGAGTGAAACGGCGGGCATTTTAAATCGTCATAACCTGCCCGAACTCTGAATAAATTGTTCTCAGAGCAATAAACAGGCTGGGGAGGCATGGGGATATGTTTGTAGTCACGTTAAGCAAAACGAGCCTGAAAAAACTGGGTCTGGGTGCCATGTGCTGCGCACTGGTGGTGGGCAGTGCTCTGCTGGGCCGGTTCATCAGCAACCGCACCGTTGCGGTCTCGGCGGCGGTGAACAAAATTGAGAGTGCACAGGACATCCAGACATGGTTCACCGGCTACGGTCTGGATGTGGACGGCGCATCCATCACGGCAGACAAGGTCAAGATCCCCCGCAAGTGGGATGACAGCTTTTCGGCCTTCAACGGGGTGGTGCAGCAGAGCGGCATGGACCTTGCACGCTACAAGGGAAAGACCGTGGAAAAATGGACGGCGCTGATCCCGGCGGCAAGCAGCGGCGAGACCAGCCGCTACGGCGTGCTGTTGGTGTACCGCAAAAAGGCCGTGGGAGCTTACCTGCTGGAACGGCCCTCCGGCGTTGTGGTGGGCCTGAAAGACATGCAGGCCGCCATGGCGGAAGCTGAGGCAAAGCAGACTTCCGGCGAGGACTACGAGGGCGACTGGGGTGAGCGCCACGACGAAGAGCTGACCGGCAGCGAACCGGCACAGCAGACCTCCGGCGAGGACTACAGCGGCGATTGGGGCGAACGCCATGACGAGGAATTGACCGCCCAGCAGACCTCCGGTGAGCCGGATGCCGTGCCGCAGGCTGTGCCTTATACGGAACTGCCGCTGGATGCCGAGGGATATCCGGTGGAATAAGCACCGGAACGACCTGCCAAAGCCGGAAACGACCGGGAATAGCTTCGGGATTTGATGCAAAATCAGGTCGCAATTTGCCTAAAATTTGCGCACAAGCAGAAGAAAAAGTGAAATGCGTGCATTTTTGTCACATTTGTATGTTCAATTGTACCAAAATTTTGCATAAAAAATTAGCAATATGAAATGGTGAAAAATTCCCGGCAAGGGTTTATAATAGATGTATCAACCGTGCCGCGGCTCGGCCGCGTCTGGTGCAAGTGCAGAAGCGCCGCACGGGATCAAGTAAGGAGAAAATGATTATGAAGGAATTCCAGTATACCGTTAAGGATGCATGCGGCATCCACGCTCGTCCCGCCGGCCTGCTCGTCAAGACCGTCAAGGGCTTTGCCAGCAGCGCTACCCTGGAAAAGGACGGCAAGAGCTGCGATATGCGCAAGCTGATGGCTCTGATGGGCATGGGCGTCAAGCAGGGTGAGACCGTTACCGTCAAGGTCGAGGGCGACGACGAGGAAGCTGCTGCAGCAGCCATCCAGAAGTTCCTGACCGAGAACGTCTGATTCCGCAGTTAAGATGAGGAAGGCCCTCGCGGGTGAGCTGCGGGGGCTTTTTTTGGACTGTCGGAGCAGTGCGGCCCCGGCACAGATGAAGAAGGAGTAGTGTGCAATGCAGGTAGGCACCGGTAAGAGCATCCTGAATGGCATCGCCATCGGCAAGCTCAAGATCTACAAGAAAAAGGATACTGCCATTTCTGCCGCAGAGGTAGCGGATACCGCAGCGGAAGTGGCGCGTTTTGAAGAAGCGCAGCAGAAGGCCATTGAGCAGCAGACTGCGCTGTATGAAAAGGCACTGGCAGAGGCTGGCGAGGACATCGCCGAGGTGTTCAACATCCACGCCATGATGCTGGAAGACGACGACTTTGTGGATGCCATCAAGGAGATCATCAACAGCCAGAAAAAGTGTGCCGAGTACGCCGTCAAGACGGCAGGCAACAATCAGGCTGCGGTGTTCGCCGCCATGGATGACCCGTATCTGCAGGCCCGCAGTGCAGATGTCATCGATATCGCACAGGCCATTCTGGACATCCTGCAGGGGGTGGACAACGCCAGCCTGCAGGGCACCGAGCCCAGCATTCTGGTCGCGGAGGATCTGGCCCCGTCTGAGACCGTCCGCATGGATAAGAGCCTGCTGCTGGGCTTTATCACCCGTGAGGGCAGCTCCAACAGCCACACCGCCATTCTGGCCCGCAGCATGAACATCCCTGCCCTGATTCAGTGCAAGGATATTCAGGACGACTGGGACGGCAAGATGGCGGTCATCGATGGCTACAACGCCTGCGTTTACGTTGACCCCACCCCCGACCTGCTCAAGAGCCTGAAGAAGCGCCAGCAGGAAGATCAGAAGAAGCAGGCCCTGCTGCAGGAGCTGAAGGGCAAGCCCAACACCACGCTGGACGGCAAGACCATCAATGTCTTTGCCAACATCGGCGGCATGAGCGATGTGGGTGCTGTGCAGCAGAACGATGCCGGCGGCGTAGGCCTGTTCCGCACCGAGTTCGTCTACCTGAACTGCAAGGACTTCCCCACCGAGGACTACCAGTTCGAGGCCTACAAGCAGGTGGTGGAGAGTCTGGCTCCCCGCAAGGTGGTCGTCCGTACCTGTGACATCGGTGCCGATAAGACCGTCGATTACATGAAGCTGGATCACGAGGAGAACCCCGCTCTGGGCTACCGCGCCATCCGCATCTGCCTGACCCGCAGGGACTTCTTCAAGACTCAGCTGCGCGCTCTGCTGCGTGCTTCTGCCTACGGCAACATGAGCATCATGTTCCCCATGATCACCAGCCTGCGGGAGCTGCAGGATGCCAAGGCTGTTCTGGAAGAGTGCCGCGCAGAACTGACCGCCGAGGGCGTGAAGATGGGCCAGAACATCGAGGTCGGCACCATGATCGAGACCCCCGCCGCTGTGCTGATCGCGGACGAGCTGGCTGCCGAGTGCGACTTCTTCTCCATCGGCACCAACGACCTGACCCAGTACACCTGTGCGCTGGACCGCCAGAATGCAAAGCTGGAGCCGTTCTTCAACCCGCACCATCCCGCTGTGCTGCGCGCCATCAAGATGACCATTGAGGCGGGCCACCGCCACGGCATCTGGGTGGGCATCTGCGGTGAGCTGGGCGCAGACACCGCCCTCACCGAGACCTTCCTGCGCATGGGCGTGGACGAGCTGTCCATGAATGCCAAGAGCATCCTGCCGGTGCGCAAGATCATCCGCAGCGTGGACCTGAGCAAGCCTTCTGAGAAGTAATTCATCCGAGAATCCCGGTTTACCGTTCCCATAAAGCTCCCCGGCAGGGCATCCCGCTCTGCCGGGGTCTTTCTATACCGGGCAAAAGTTTTCGGAAAATACTTTAAAACGATAAAGCGAAATGCTATACTATAAGCGATGACAGGGTATGCAGGTGTCCAGCGCTGCCCATGGAGGACCGTTATGACTCAGTTTTTGATTCGTCTTTTCATCCGCCAGCCCGACCATGCGCAGGACCCTAAGGTGCGTGCCGCCTACGGCAACCTTGCCTGCTGGGTGGGCGTGGCATGCAACCTGCTGCTGTGTCTGGGCAAGCTGACCGTGGGCACTCTGTTCGGCTCCATTGCCATCATGGCAGATGCCCTGAACAACCTGTCGGATGCCTCGTCCAACGTGGTCAGTCTGGTGGGCTTCAAGCTGGCCGGCAAGGCCCCGGACGCAGAGCATCCCTTCGGCCATGCCCGGTATGAATATCTGGCGGGGCTGGTAGTCAGCGTGACCATTCTCGGCATCGGCTTTTCGCTGCTGAAGGAATCTGTGGTCAAGGTGCTGCACCCCACCCCGGTGATGTTCAGCTGGCTGACGGTGGCCGTGCTGATCGCATCCATCCTCGTCAAGCTGTGGATGAGCGGCTTCAACCGCACCATCGGGCGTATCATCGGCTCCGAGACCCTCATTGCCACTGCTGCGGACAGCCGCAACGATGTGCTGAGCACCAGCGCGGTGCTCATTGCAGCGGTGCTGTGCCGCGTGACCGGCTGGGATGTGCTGGATGGCCTGATGGGCGTAGGCGTGGCGGCGTTCATCCTGATCTCCGGCTGGGGTCTTGTGATGGATACGCTCAGCCCGCTGCTGGGCGAAAGCCCCAGCGAGGATCTGGTGGACCACATCGAGCAGAAGGTGCTCTCTTATCCCGGCGTGCTGGGAATGCACGATCTGATGGTGCACGACTACGGCCCGGGACACCAGTTCGCCTCCCTGCATGTGGAACTGCCTGCCGAGCAGGACCCGCTGGAGGCACACGACCTGATCGACAACATTGAACGGGATTTTCTAAAGAATGACCGGCTTTTGGTGACCATCCACTACGACCCCATCGTTACCTCGGATGCTGCCGTGGGCGTGTTGCGTGCCCGCCTGACCGAAAAGCTGCGCCAGCTCGACCCGGCCCTTTCGCTGCACGATCTGCGCATCGTGCCGGGCAGGACCCACACCAACGTGCTGTTCGATCTGGTGCTGCCGGCAGGCTATGCAGGGGATAAGGTAGAGCTGCTGGAACAGCTGGAACAGTTCATCAAGGAACAGGATACAGCCTACAGCTGCATCATCAAGGTGGAGCAGAGCTATACGGCTGCCCACAAATAAACTCTCGGGGGAAAGTATTATGCTGAACGAGACTTATCGCGCGATGCTCGGCAATAAGAGCGTCATCCGCGAGACCTTTATGTACGGCAAGCAGCGTGCTGCCGAGATCGGATATGAGAACGTGTTCGATTACTCGCTGGGCAACCCCAGCGTGCCCTGCCCGCAGGAGTTCACTGCCGCCATGCAGGATCTGCTGACCAACGAAGAGCCGGTAAACCTGCACGGCTACTGCCCCAGTCAGGGCGACCCGGGCTTCCGCACCGATGTGGCAGCGCACCTGACAAAGACCTTTGGCCTGCCCTATGAGCAGAAGCACATCTTCCCCACCACCGGTGCGGCGGGTGCCATTGCCCATGCCATCCGTGCGGTCACGCAGCCCGGCGACGAGGTGCTCACCTTTGCGCCCTACTTCCCGGAGTACGGCCCCTATGTGGCGGGCACCGGGGCAGTCCTCAAGGTGGTGCCGCCGCAGGCACCGACCTTCCAGCCCAATCTGGACGCATTCGAGCAGATGATCGGCGAAAAGACCACCTGTGTGCTCATCAACACCCCCAACAACCCCACCGGCGTGGTCTACTCTGCCGGGACGCTCACCCGCATGGCAGAGATCCTGACCGAAAAGAGCCGGGCATTCGGCCACAACATCTTCCTCGTCAGCGATGAGCCCTACCGGGATATCGCATTCGACGGCAAAAAGGTGCCCTACCCGGCGGCGTTCTACCCCCACACTCTCACCTGCTTCTCCTATTCCAAGAGCCTGAGCCTGCCCGGCGAGCGCCTTGGCTATGTGGCGGTGCGTCCGGGCTGTGAAGGCGAGGATGTGCTGGTGGACATGATGGCCCAAATCTCCCGCTTCACCGGCCACAACTGCCCGCCCAGCATCATCCAGCGGGCCGTAAGCCGCTGTCAGGATGTGACCAGTGATCTGAGTGTGTATGAGACCAACATGAACCTGCTGTACGATAAGCTCACCGCGCTGGGCTTTGAGGTGGAGCGCCCCGGCGGTACCTTCTACATCTTCCCCAAGGCTCTGGAAGAGGATGCCAACGCTTTCTGCATGAAGGCCCGGGAGTTTGACCTGCTGCTGGTGCCCAGCGACAGCTTCGGTGTCAGGGGCTATGTGCGCCTTGCCTACTGCATCGATACCGAAAAGGTCAAGCGCAGCCTGCCGGCCCTTGAAAAGCTGGCAGCCGCTTACCGCAAATAAACATTCTGCCGAACTGCCCGCGCGGCATCTGGCAGTGCAGCGCGGCTGGAGAAACGACCCAAAGAGAGGAAAGGGAACCCTGCTATGGAAAAGATCAAAATGACCACGCCCCTCGTCGAGATGGACGGCGACGAAATGACCCGCATTCTGTGGAAGATGATCAAGGACGAACTGATCCTTCCGTTTGTGGACCTCAAGACCGAATATTACGATCTGGGCCTGCCCAACCGCGACGCTACCGCCGACAAGGTGACCATGGATGCCGCCCTTGCCAACAAGAAGTACGGCGTTTCGGTCAAGTGCGCCACCATCACTCCCAATGCCCAGCGCATGGACGAGTATAAGCTGCATGAAATGTGGAAAAGTCCCAACGGCACCATCCGCGCGGTGCTGGACGGCACCGTGTTCCGCGCACCCATCATGATCGACAGCATCAAGCCGGTGGTCAAAAACTGGAAAAAGCCCATCACCATTGCCCGCCACGCCTACGGCGATGTGTACAAGTGCACCGAGTTCCGCATCCCGGGTGCCGGCAAGGCTGAACTGGTGTTCACCGGTGCCGATGGCTCTGAGCAGCGCGCCACCGTGTTTGACTTTGAGGGCGCTGGCGTTCTGCAGGGCCAGTACAACAAGGATGATTCCATCCGCAGCTTTGCCCGCAGCTGCTTCAACTACGCACTGGATGTGAAGCAGGATCTGTGGTTCGGCGCAAAGGATACCATCTCCAAGAAGTACGACCACACCTTCAAGGATATCTTCCAGGAGGTGTATGACACCGAGTATAAGGCAAAGTTCGAGGCCGCAGGCATCACCTACTTCTACAGCCTCATTGACGATATCGTTGCCCGCGTCATTCGCAGCGAGGGCGGCTTTGTCTGGGCCTGCAAGAACTACGACGGTGACGTGATGAGCGATATGGTCTCCACCGCCTTTGGCTCTCTGGCCATGATGACCAGCGTGCTGGTCAGCCCGGACGGCAAGTACGAGTTCGAAGCCGCCCACGGCACCGTCACCCGCCATTACTATAAGTATCTGAAGGGCGAAAAAACCTCCACCAACCCCATGGCTACCATCTTTGCGTGGTCTGGCGCGTTCAAGAAGCGCGGTGAACTGGATGGCCTGCCGGAGCTGGTGAAGTTTGGCGAGGCACTGGAAGCCGCCAGCCTGCAGACCCTGAACGACGGCATCATGACGAAAGACCTGTGCGGTCTGGCTGAGGGCATCACCCCCACCGCCGTGGACAGCGAGGGCTTTATCAAGGCCATCCGCACCCGTCTGGAAGCCAAGCTGGCATAAAACGATTTTCAATATAACATAAAAACCGGAACGATCCACCCGAAAAAGGGAAGATCGTTCCGGTTTGTGTTTTAGGCAGGATGTGCGACAAACTGGAATTTTTGTTATTCTACGATACCTTCAATATAGCTGTAATCAATATTTCCCTTTGTAACAGAATAGAAAAACGGATCTTTTCTAATTGTATCATCTGAATTGATAATAAAATTATTCCAATCGCCTGCCTCGTTGCCATCAGACAAATAAATAGTAACTTTGAAACTATATCCCATATATCCCAAAGACGGCTTTGACCGCTTTAATTCGACGCCATTCAAATTTTCGACAATATGCTGAATCTGCTCTTTGTCGGTAATATGTGTTGCGTTTCCGCTATTGCCATTGAAAACAACTATTTCCATGACCTCATTAGGGTCTAAGTCCATCAAGTCGAGTGGAATATTAAACCATACAACAATGCCCATCAAAAGAATTATCACAACAGACAGCAATATGATGATTTTCTTTTTCATATCAGCTCAACTCCTTTGTCAACTTCCGATTTGTTGGTTACAAATGCAATGCATCCAATACTTCGTTTACGACCTCCAGCGACACCTGCCCCGGTGCACTGGCCTGCCCGGGATTGGCAAAGGTCATGGCGGAGCCAAGGGCTTCGCCGGAAAGGCGGCTCACCGCGCCCAGAGCTCCCATGCTCATGGTAATGATGGGAGTCTCCGGATGCCGGTCGGCCATTTCAGCGGTGGCAGCCAGAAGCTCCAGCACGTCGGTGCGGCTCTGGGGCATCACAGCCAGTTTGGGCAGATCGGCCCCGGCCTGCTGCATGGCAACCATGCGGCTCACCAGTTCGGCGCGCGGCGGCGTTTTATGGAAGTTGTGGCTGGAACACACCACTGCAGCCCCGGCGGTGTGGGCTTCTTCGATCAGCGCGGGAAGCTCTGCGCCTGCAGTGAAAAATTCAATGTCGATCAGATCGGCGCAGTCGGTGGCAAGAACGGTGCGGATAAAATGAAGATACTCTTCGTGGGCCAGAGCGACTTTGCCGCCCTCGGCCTTTGTGCGGAAGGTGAAAAGAAGCAGCTTATCCTTCAAGGCAACACGGAGCTTCGCAGCGCAGTGCACGATAGCCGGAAGGTCTTTTGCACCTTCAAAGCAATCGATACGCCATTCCACACAATCGGCGCGCAATGTGGAAAACTCGGCGGCCTTTTTCAGAATGGCGGTTTCCGTGGGCTCTACAATAGGAATAATAACTTTAGGGCGGCCCTCACCGATGCAGTAGCCGCGGATGTTGACACAGGACATGGCGCTTCTCCCTGATAGAATAAGTATAGCTACCTTACACAGGATGCTGGGGGATGATTCCATAATACGTTCTGCCCGCCGCCTTGTCAAGAAAAAGGCACGCCCTGAAACGGGTGAAAAACAGGGAGATCCTTTATTCTGCAAAGAAACTATGGAAAAAATCAAAATTGAAGATAATGATGGACATTGTGATCAGCCCGACCATGATGGTATCGCTCACACGGTCGATCAGCAGCGTCCCCAACAGGCGGGTAAACGGGATCTTGTCATATTTGGTTATCATCCCGCAACGCCAGACTTCACCGACACGTGGTAGCACAAGGTTCACAGCATAATTCCCCAACACAGCATAAATCACATTGCAGGTCTTCACCTTATCACCTAACGAACGAATCAGCAGTCCCCAACGCAATCCCCGGACAATATTGGCTCCCAAGCCAAACAAAAGGGAAAAAAGAATAATCTCATAGCGGACCCCCTTACGAATCACATTCCAGATCTCGCCAATATCCATCTTACTGTACAGATACCAAAGGAGTAAACAACCGAATGCAAGCGGGAGAATTATCTTGAGAAACGTGCGTAGAATTGCTTTAAAATCCATTATACGTAGATGACTTTAAATTATTTGTTGTATTTTTGTACGCCTGCAAAGATAAGCATTATATTTAAATACGAACACATTACACCA
>OINY01000349.1_pt1 | contig 10934 bp, 10 predicted proteins | sample 1585421 | NCBI WGS metagenome assembly OINY01 (sample SAMN02674697, study PRJEB24791) | human gut metagenome, SKBSTL033 | isolation source: stool | host: Homo sapiens | place: USA
ATGCGGTGGTTTCATCATCGGTCACGCCCAGCTCCAAAAGAGTTAGGCGGTAGTCTTGGTCAAGGTTCAAAGCGTCTGCGTCCGCAAGAGCGGATTGAGTGGATGTTACCTGCTCTGAAACTTCTGTCAGCGTCATGTACCGGTAGCCCACAAGCGTGCCGGAATAGTCTTTGGCCGTTGCGGTGCCGTCGCTGGCAAAAGTGACTGTGGCACCGCCGGCGGTCGTATACGTGCTGCCTTTCACGACGCGGGCAACAGCTTCCACGGTGTCCTTATCGTCGGAGCTGGTTACTTTATACCGCTCCTTGATCTCGATATAATCGATGTTATGGTCTTTAGCGGATGTGCCGTCGCCCTCAGTCCAGACGATACAGGGAGTGGCAGCAGTGCCGTATTTGTATCCCTGAATGCAGGTTCTGCCGATACTGGTATCGTAGGCGGTTATTTTGATCTTGCGGTCGCTGGCAGTGTATTTGAAATTAGCATTAGATGCGCAGATCGCGGATACCGCCTTGCTGTTTCCGCCTGTAAGGCTCAGGTCCTTGTTGGCAGAAAACTGGAACACATACGGAGAATCGAAATTATCCGGAGTGATGCGGATGAAATCCACACCTTTAGGAATGGTGGCTTCACAGATCATGGTTTGGTTCCAGCCCCATCTGTTTGCAGAAACCTGCGTGACAAAGGCTAGACGTTCGGTCGGCGCGCCAGCTTTTGCGACCTGTGCCTGAATCACGGCCAGCATGTCATCCACGGCTTCTTTGGTGTAGAAACTGCCGCTGTCCACCTCTGCGATCTTCTGCCGCAGCATCTGGATGAGCGTTGCCGCCGGGATGCCATGCACACCATCCCGCATCACGCCACAGACGGTCTCATCTGCGCGCGTGTCGTAGATGTCGGCGACGGTAACGGCGGTGGAGCCTGCAGGGCGCTTGATCTCGGCAAGGCAGAGGTCGTAGATCAGCTCGGTGCGGGTGATGGCCGGGGCAGCAGGCCCGGCAGAATTCGGGACACCTTCCAGCACCTGCAGGCTGGTCTTTTTGGCGGCGGCATCGTAGCGCAGCACGATGCGGTCAATGCGGCTGCGTACAGGGTCCGCTTCGGTGAGCACCACGGTGGTGGGCTGCTCCATGATGATGCTGCGGCCCTTGAACCGTGCCGGGCGCACCCATGCCTGACCGGCGCTCACCTGTACGCTCAGGCCGCCCTGTGCCGTGACGGCAAAATCCTCCTCGGCGCTGTATACGCCGCTCAGGCGGGTGGCGAGGTAACCCGAAGCGTCGTCGGCATCGTAGGTGATGCCGTTTTCGGGGTAAGTAATGATATCAGCCATAAAGTCCTCCTTTCAGGTCTTGTGCCATGTGGGTGTGCCCAGCCGGATGGTGCGGGTTGTGCCGCTGTCCTCGCTCTGGGTGATGATGTCGGCTACCCGCACCATGGCAGTGTAGCCCAGCTGGGGCAGGCTGGCGCTCAACACGTCGCCCACCTGCAGGGTGTCGTCGTCCACGTCAAACTCGATGGACCCGGTGCGCAGCTGGGCCAGCAGCTTTTCGCCGCCCCGGTCAGCCAGCTTTTCCAGATAGCTCTGGCTGGTGCTGGTCTCGCCGTCCTCCGGCTGCACGTCCCGGGCATCGATGTACAGCTCTCGCCGATCAGCGCCGGTGGCGTTTACATCGCCCACCCAGACGGTAGCGCGCTCGTCACCTTCGCCAGCGCCCTGCACAAGGGCGATGTTGGCGTAGTCGGTGTCGGCAAAGCTCCACCCGGCATTCAGCAGGTTGCCCCACCGGGGGCTGTAGCGGCGGTTTGGGTCGAAGGTAGGCCGGAAGCACTCGAAGAGCAGCTTTTTCTTACTGCCCTTGCCGTCCAGCACGATGCGGAACCCCAGATCACAGGCCTGCCCGATGGTCTTGCAGTAGTCGAACACCGTACCGCCGGAGGTCTGCTTTTCAAAGGTGGTGTCAAAGCCGTACTCGGTGCCCAGCGCAAGGCGGGGCCATGGCTTTGCGGCGCTCACAAGACTGCGCATGGCGGCTTCGGCGTTCTGGTTCTTGATGCTCACCGCAGACACCCGCTTGGTCAGCAGCCACGTGGCCGGGTAGCCGGACACCACAAGGTTTGCGTCCTCGTTCTGGTTGGTGCGGGAGCAGATGCGCATGGGGATGCGGGGGTTCTCGTCGCTGCGCACCAGCCAGCGCCCTTCCTGCAAAAGCTGCAGATTCTCGGCGGTGGGCCGCACCTCAAGGGTAAAACTGCCCTCGGAGTAATAGGGGCTGTCCCAGTAGAGGGAGTGCCATACTTTTACCCAGCCCACGCGGGCAAGGGTCTCTGCGTCCAAAACGTCTATTCTCATAGCGGTTCGGGCAGGATGCCCGCCTCCATCGGGTAAAAGCTCACGGATGCCTGCAGGTAGCCGGAGCCGTTCTCGGCCTGCATACTCAGCATGTTATCGCCGGGCTGCAGCTCGGTGAGGGTGCTGTCCTCGTCCAGCTTTGCAAAGATGTTCTCGGTCACGCCTGCCCGGGTCAGGGTGCAGGCCAGCCGGTCGGATGTGCTGCGGTAGATCTCCAGCGTCTCGTCCGGCTGCAGGGTCAGGTCAAAGCCGATGAAGGCCCCGGTCTGCAGGTCCACCACCTTGGGATGCGTCACCGGCATGTCGCACCGCAGGGTGGCCGTGAAGGGCACCGGCAAGCTGCCCTCGTTGCGCAGCACTGCCGCCGTGCCGTCCCGTTTGATGCCGTAGATGTGGCTGTCGTAGCAGACAGGAAAGCAGAACGCCTTTTCGTACCCGCCCAGCACGCTGCTGACGGCATTGAGGTCGTACCAGAAGGGCTTTTCGCTGTAGAGCATGAGCGAACAGCGCGGCTGCGGCGTGTAGCTGGAAAAGTAGGGCGTTTTCTGCAGCACGAACCGGGTGAAATAGTGGTCGCCAAAGTACAGGGTGCCCTTGGTGAAGTAGGGCAGCTTTTTGCTGAACGCCCGGGCATTGTCCAGCGCATACGCGCCCCAGAACACCACATCGAGGGTGCGGGACACGCCGGAGACGCTCTGACCCTCCACGGTGTCGCCAATCTGATTGACACCCTGCGCGGTCTGCAGGTCCACATCCACCCCGTTCAGCGGGTCGAGAAGGTAAGGGGCATCGTAGTCCCAGCCCAGATGCAGGACGGCACCGGCATCTGTCACGATCTTGAGATGATCTTTAAAGAACACAGTGTCCTCCTTTCATCGTTTGCGGGCCTTGGCCTTGTCGGCTTCCCAGCGGGCTTCCCGCTGGAGGTCTGCCGCCGTCTGGGCCTTGCTGTAAATGTTCTGAGTGATGTTGGTATCACCCTCGCGGTGGTAGCTGTTGGCAGCAGACACCACCTGTGCGGTGCCGGATGCAACCACGGTGCTGCCCAGACGCATGTTGTCGGAAAGCACCAGCGCCCCCGCCTGCCGGATCATATCGGCAAGGGCAGAGTTGGTCTTTTCCAGCGCCTTGGTGTTGGCGTTGATGGCATCTTCCAGACTGCCGGTGCCGGTGGTGATGTCCACGCTGCCCATGCCGCCGGAGCCGGACGAACCGCCGCCAGAGGAACCGCCGCCGGACGAACCTTTCTTACTGAAAGAGCCGCCGATCGAGGCAACGATGCCCGCGATGACGGCAGCAAGGGCTACACCCGCTGCGATCATCAGCAGAGCCTGCGGAGTGCCAAAGCCAGTAGGGAACAGCGCCGCAGCGATGGCATCCAGCATTGCTACGAACGCGCCGCCGATAGACCCGATCAGACTGCCCAAAGACGCAAGAATCTCCGGGAATGCAGAGATCAGGCCGCCTTTCATGCCCTGACTGATGGCAAGGGCCGCATTGCTCAGCGGTGTTTTTAGCCCGCCGAAGATCTCTATCAGGGTGGAGCCGAGGCCCTGCGCCTGCTGCCAGACCTCAGAGAAGCCGCCGGTCAGGCCGTTCACGATCTGCCCGCCAAGGTCGATAGCTCCCTGCACCAGCTGATCGCGGGCACCGCCCAGCGCTTTGTTGAGCTTAGTCACGATGCCAAGGGCAAAATCATTGACCTGCTTCTTCTGGTCGGCAGTCAGACCGCCGTAGATGGTGCTCGCCACCCACTTGCCGATGCCCAACCAGTCCCGATTCTTGACGGCGGTGTACAGATCATCGAAGGTGCCAAGCATGCCGCTGTCTGCTTCGGTCTGCAGCTCCTTCCACAGGCCGTCGAAGGTGTTCTCGCTGGACTTTTTGATCTGCTCTGCCACCTGCACGGTGCCGTCTGCGGCGACGGTCTTGATCTTCTCCACCGTCACGAGGGCACCGTCCACCACGTCGTCGTAGACCTCGGTGATGACCTGTTTCTGGGTCTCGGTGCCGTCGGTCAGGGTCTCGGTGACGGTCTGGGTGGTGGTCTTGACCCCGTCTGCCAGCGTCTCGAAGGTGGAGGTGACCGTCTTGGCGGTCTCGCGGACGGTCTCCATGGTCTGCTTGACGGTCTTGGTGCCGTCCGCAGCAATGCTGGTGACGGTCTTGATGTCCTTCAGCACACCGCCCACCATCTGCCGGGAAGTCTCGGTGATGGTCTGTTTCTGCTGTGTAGCACCGTTCGCCATCCGTTCCGTGACGGTCTCCACGGTCTTGGCCACGCCATTGGTGAGGGTGGTGGCGCTGTCGGTTACGGACGCGACCACGGTCTTGGCTGCGTCCTTGACCTTCTTATTTCCGCGGTCGAGACCCTGCGCCAGACCGTTGCAAACCTGCACGCCGATCTCGTCAAAGACTTTGGACGGGGAGTGGATGCCCAGCCGCCCCTTGACCCCGGAGACAAGGCCGTTAATGCCGTCGCTGACCCACTTGGTCAGGCTGTTCCATGCGCCCTTGATACCGTTCAGCAGGCCGCTGACGATGTTCTCGCCGATATGGCCCCACTCGTCCATGCTGCCGTCCCACACGCCCACCAGCTTTGCCACGCAGGCGAGGGCGGCCTCCGCCAGATTCTCAAGACTGCAGACAATACCGTCCACCAGAGTGGTCAGCATGGCTGCACCGCACTTGAGGATGTCCGGCAGATGGGCAATCAGGGCAGCTGCCCATTTGGCGATCAGGGCAGCTGCCGCCGTGATGAGCTGGGGCAGGTTATCGGTGATGCCGATGACGAGGCTCTCCAGCAGCTGCATACCGGTGTCCATGATCTCGTCTGCGTGGTCGCCGAGGTAGAGCATAAACTCTGCAATGATCTCGGTGGCGCTGGTGAGCAGGGCGGGAGTGGCATTGATGATGCCTTGCGCGAGGGCTGCCAGAACCTCAGCACCGGTGTCCAGCATGGCAGGCATCGTGTCGGTCAGGTTCTGGGCCAGTTGGGTGATGATCTCCACGCCGGTCTGCATCAGGCCGGGCAGCTGTGCCGCAATGCCTGCCGCTAGATCGGAGATGATCTCACCGGCAGCGGCCAGCATAGCTTCGGGGCCACCCTCAGACAGGGCGGTGGTCAGCTGGGTGAGGCAGTCTGTGCCCCACTTGACCGCTTCAGTCAGGGTGGGTTCCAGCTCATCATAGACGGCCAGCTGCATCCCCTCGAACGCCGAGGACATGATGGTCATAGCGCCCTGCAGATTGTCGATCTGAGTTTCAGCCATCTGCCCCATAGCACCGTCGGCGTTATCAATCTGGGCGGCCAAGGTGTCCCACTGTTCGCCCTGCGCCGCCAGCAGGCCGTTGACGGCGGCGAGGTCGGTCTTGTTGAACAGCTGGTTGATGATGCTATCCTTCTGGCCCTGCGTCATGCCATTCATGGCGCTGTTCAGGTCGCTCAGAATGTCGTTCAGCCCGCGCATTTTGCCCTGCGAATCGTAGACTTGCAGGCCCAGCTTCTGCATCTTTTTGGCTGCTTCGTCGGTGGGGGACTGCAGCGACAGGATGATGTTGCGCAGATGGGTACCGCCCTCCGCGCCTTTGATGCCCACGTTTGCCAGCAGACCCAGAGCAGTGGTCAGCTCGGTGGTGCCGCCTTTCAGGTTTGCGGCGGTGCCGCCCACCGTCAGGATGGCTTCACCCAGCTGCGAAACGTTGGCATTGGCCTTGCTGGCCGCCATGGCCAGCTTGTTGCCGAAGTCGTCCACGTTCTGCTTGTTGGCCTCGATGTTCAGCGAGGCCATAGCATCGGTGACGAGGTCGGATGCGTAGGCTAAGTCCATGCCGCCTGCCGCGGCCAGATTCAGCACGCTGGGCAGCACCTCGGCGGCTTTGTCAGCGTCATAACCTGCCAGCGCCAGATAGTTCAGTGCGTCCGCTGCCTGTGTAGCGGTGAATTTGGTGGTGCTGCCCATCTCTTTGGCGACCTTGGTCAGATTGTCGATCTGATCCACCGTGGTGCCCATGGTGGCGGCTACCTGCGACATGGACGCATCAAAATTCATGCCGACGCTGACCGAGGATTTTGCTAGACCCGCCAGCTTAGTGGCGGCGGTCTTGGTCAGGTCGGAAATCAGATTACCGGCGGCAACCGTCATGCTGGATACGCCTTTGGTAAAGCCGCTGGTGTCCAGCTTGGTATCGCCGGTAATGCTGTAATCTGCCACGTGTGTCCACCTCTCAGTCGTGAGCGCGGGCACAAGGGCACAGGCTTAAAGTTTTATCTCGATTTCCCGCTTACAGGCGGGGTTTTTGCATTTTACCCACACGCCGACAGCTGCGGCGTGTGGTTCTGCCCATACCGGCAGCGGTCTGCCGCAGTGCGGGCAGGGGATGGGAGCGCGTTCAGCGGCCACGGAAACGGGCAATGAAGCTTGCATTGTGCTCTTCGACGGTCTGCGCACGTGCTGCACCCCCTCTCAGCTCAGCGGGCAGGGCAAAGCGTTCCCGCTGCTCTTCGTAGATGCGGCGCTTCTCCGGGTCCATGTCGGAAAGGTCTGCGGTGCGCCAGTCGATGATGCGGCTGAACATGCAGTCCTCGCCGATCACGCCCCGCAGCAGCGCCCGGAAGCGGAACCAGTGGACGTGCTCGGTCGTCAGGTCGATGCCGTACAGCCGCTGGAACGCGGCCACAATGTACGGCGCGTCGCACTGGTAATCAAAGGGCAGTGTAGCTGGTGCTTCCGATTCACCGGAAGTGTCACCGCCGGATGCCGCCTTTTCGCCTGCCTGATAAAATTCCAGCAGGTGCCGGTAGCCGTCAAAGAGCATCTGGTCGTCCGTCAGAAAGCAGTGCGGGTCCTTGTAAAAGCGCCAAATTGCGCTCCGGGCAAAGCCCACCGGGTCGGTGTTAACACTGCCCCGGACATAGGAGTTGACCAGCCAGACCATGGGCCGGAAATCCGGGACGATCCCGTGTCCGTGCCACCGGGTGGGCAGCTCGTCCAGCAGCAGATCAGACATGGCGCTCTGCGGCGATCTGCAGTGCGTATGCCGCCAGCTGCTGCATGGCATCAGGATCGTCCCGCAGAGCGTCTACGGCCTGCCGGGCATCGATCAGCTGCTCGGTTTTCTGCTCGTCGGTCAGAGCGGGAACCACCACGTCGGGCTCGCCGCCGTAAGAGACCTCAGTCTGACCACGGATGAAGGTGTCCTCGGTTGTAGTCTTGGGCGTAGAAATGACCTTGTAGGGGACGGTCTTTTTCTGTTTGGCAACGGCACGGCGCTGCTCGCGGTTCATGGGCATTGCGGCCGCCTGCTTTACGGTGGCCTGTTCTGCGGCGATGGCTTCCTTGATGGCGTTCGTCACACGGACACAGGCGCCAAAGTTGTTTCCGTCAAGACCCAGACGTTCCGATGCACCCTCGCCCAGCAGCTCGTCGAAGTAGCCCATCATAAGGCGGCACTGGCCGCGCAGGATGTCAGCAGTGCCCGTATGCGAGCGCTTGCTCTCGCGGTCAGAAGCCGCCTGCATGTGCTGCTGCGCCGCGTCCATACGGTCGAGGTCGTTAGCGTTCAGCGCCGAAAATTCAAATTCCTGCCCACAGATGATCATGTACCTGTACCTCCTATAAAATGCGCCCCTGCCAGAGGTGACAGGGGCGATATTGGTTTTATGTTACGCGGTGACGTCGGTCAGATAGTTAAAGTCCTTGGGCGTGCCGACGGCCTTAACGTCCACCGCAAAGGTGGCGGGGGCGTTTGCGGAGCCGCCCACGTCGCTGGTGACGACCAGAGAAGCATTGCCCGTCTCGCCCTTACCGGTGCGGACGCTGAAGTAAACGTAGGGTACGATCACGTCCTTACCGGTGCCGTACTTGATTTTGTGGCTCAGCACAAAATCCTGAAACGCGTCGCCTACGCAGCGGTTGCCGTTGACAGCAAGGGTGCGCTGGGTGCCGGTCTTGGTGGTGACGGTACCGGTGCGGATGAACGCCTCGTCCGTGGTGGAAGCATTCAGGGAGCCGGAGTGCTCCTTCACGTGGTCGGCGCAGACGATCCATGCGGATTCTTTGGTCTGCTTGGTTTTATCAGTCTGAATGGCGAGGATGAAGTCGTCGGTGTTCTCCTCGCCTGCATAGTCGGCGCTGGGCTCGATGTCCTTCTCGGACTTGAGCGCGGCCAGAGTTTCGGCAACAGTCATAGATTATCTCCCTTTCTGGTAGTACTGGAGTTGAAGTTGGATCTGGAAGCGGCAGCTGCTGGCATCCTGGCTCATGATGTATCCGGGGGACAGGCAGACCACCTTTTCGGCCTTTTTGCCGTCAGACAGCGCCGGAAGGTTCCGCCGTCCGGACTGTTTCTCTACCCACTCGGCAAATTCATCCCAGAACGCGCTGTTTGCGGCCTGCTGGACGACCTCGGGCGAGTAGACCATGCGGGATGCCAGAACATAGTTCTTCGCCCGGCGGCTGCCGAGGAAGAACTGCTCCAGCACCATTGCCGTGGGTGTAGCTTCCAGTGAGAACTGCATCTGCCCGGTGTCGGCACCCAGATATTCGATGGAGAACACAACATCCCCGTTGTTGAGCGTCGTTGCCAGCGGGCAAGAGGCCAGCCAGTCCAGCATGGCTTTGATGTCTGCGGTCTGGCTCATTTGTTGACCTCCTTAGCACGGGTCTTGACAAACTGGATAAAGTCCTCTTTGTGGTCATCTACGCAGCGCTCACCCCAATGAGGCCCGCAGCCGTCCTCTCGGACACCCTGCCCACAGGGCAGACGGTAGTACTGCGCGGCTGCGTAGGGCGTGGTGTGCCGGATCAAGCCACTGCCCAGCACCGTGCTGTCCTTGGCGCTGTCTCGCAGCGCCCCAGTGCGTACCGGGACATAGGGCGTGACCAGCCGGATGAACTCGCCGTCCGCTTCCTTCTGCAGGCGCTGAAAGCCTGCCTCGGTGCGGTTCTGGAAATTCGGGTCCCAGTGGATGCCGAGGTTGATCGGGCCGCTCATCCTGTTACCTCCACGTACCAGTGCGGGCAGCGCCCGTCCCGGTTATCCTGTACGCTGGTGACGGTGCCGACGTGCCCGCTAGGCAGCGTTACCTTGTCCTCCGGGGCCAGCGTCCAGTGACAGGCCCTTGCGGCTTCGTCTGCGGCCTTGAAGGCGGCAGGGTCGAGAAAGGTGCTTGCCGCGTTCAGCGGCGATTCTGCTGTGCTCTGTGGGGCCGCTGTGGAGTGGCCCGGAAAAATGCAGATCTCGGAGCTGCTTTTCGGGGCAAAGCCGGAGCCTGCACCGGACTGTGCGCCGGTACCGGCTGCGGCCACCTCGCGGCAGCTCACGCCAGACAGCACCGTGGTGTAGCTGGTGCTGCCAGTGCCCTGCCGGATGCAATGCACCAGCGTGACACTCTTTGTTGCGAGAAGAGGTTTGCGCATGGCGGGCCTCCTCTCAGCGTCTGCGGGGCGGGTGATACACGCCGCCCTGATACAGCATCCACCGGGTAGACGGAGCAGAGAGCACCTCGTGCACGATCTGGCTCTGCCGTTTGCCCAGATACGCCTGCATATCCATGCCGCTGGCATAGCTCTCGGTGTAGCCGTGATTGCTCACGCTGGTCACACCGTCCCAGCTGGCACTGACCTCTTCGGAGAGGGCCACCAGGCGGGACTGACACTGTGCCAGAAGCGCCAGCTGTTCAGGCTCTTTGGCAAGGCTGGCGCGCCAGCGTGTGGCGTTCTCGATGAAGAATGCTGCGTCCACCGCCCGAGGGGTGAACTCTGCCTCGGTCAGCGCAGATCCGGGGTGCTGCGCGAGGTACTCAGGGTAGGTCAGCCAGCTGTCCATAGGTTACTCCTCGGCAAAGTTTGCCTTGGGGATGGTGATCTTGCCCATGCGCACGTTCTTGTGGTCGAACTTCAGCGCCCAGTTTGCCTTGTTGGTGAACTCGTCATCCGTCGGGGTGGGCTTGTTGATCTTATCGCCGTCAAAGGAGACACCGTTCGGGTGCAGGATGAAGGAGCGGTTATTGTACAGGATATCGGTGCCGCCTGCCTTGGCCGCATCATACTCGGTGTAGTCCGGGGTGATGACCTTAGGATTGGCAGCCAGAACGGAACCCTGACCCAGCAGGAAGCTGTTGTAGTTGGTGCCGTCGTCGGTGCCGCGGTCATTCTCGACCACGACCAGACCGTTGATGGTGGGCAGGCTGACCTCCTTCTGCAGCACGTTGGTGATCACGTACTTGTTGTAGTTCAGCAGGCCCAGCTTCTTGTACTCGGCCAGAATCTTGGAGTGCACCACCAGCAGACCAAACTTGCCGGAGAAATCGCCCAGGGCGGACTGCTGCACATCGATCAGCTGGTTTGCAGTGACACCGCCGGTCTTGACGGTCAGGGTATGGTTTGCCAGCCCGGACAGGCCCAGAACGGAATCCACCAGCTTGACCAGCAGGCTCTGCTTGTACATGCGCCAGTAGCGTCCGGTGTTGCGGGCAACAGCGGCCATGGGGTCGGCTGCAGTCAGCTCACGGGTCAGCTCGGTGGCCTTCCAAGCTTTCATACGGTCGATGCGGATCCAGCTCTGCTTGCCACCGGAT